>Ga0180430_10000996_pt1 | contig 29203 bp, 26 predicted proteins | sample SS_ome_9_FD_132999 | JGI IMG/M metagenome (GOLD analysis project Ga0180430, IMG submission 132999) | Hypersaline lake sediment archaeal communities from the Salton Sea, California, USA - SS_1_S_2 metaG | ecosystem: Environmental > Aquatic > Non-marine Saline and Alkaline > Hypersaline >... | reverse complement strand
CGTTTCGCGCGGCCCTCGCGGAGGGTACCGTGGCGGACCAGGTTCACGCGATACCGGTGACGGCGGGCGATCATCTCTTCATTCCGAGTGGGCGCCTCCACGCAATCGGCGAGGGCCTCCTGATTTTCGAGATCCAGCAGAATTCCGACACCACCTACCGGGTCTTCGACTGGAACCGCCTCGGCATGGACGGCTCCCCGCGAGAACTCCACGTCGAGGAGTCGATGCGTTGCATCGATTTCTCCGATGTCGAGCCCGCGGTCGACACGGCGAACGGCGTCATCCTCTGCGGTTGCGATCACTTTCTCATCGAGCGCCACGAGATTCCCCGCAACGAGAGCCTGGAGAACGCGGTGGGGTCCCGCTTCGCCATCATCACGGTCGTGAACGGGACGGTCTCCTGCGAGGGCGCGACCTTCGGAGAAGGCGACTTCTTTCTCGTCCCGGCTGAGTCGGACAAGGAATCCCTTCATGCCGGCGCAAACGGCGCATCCGTTCTTCTCACGTCCTGGCCATAAGCCCCGCTCTACGCCTCCGGCTCACTCTCCTCGTCGTGGATCGCCGGATCCAATCCGGGCAAGGTCTTCGCCTTGTCGGCGAAGCGATCGAACCGGTTCGAGAGGATCAGGAGGGTGGGAGCCCAGAGTCCCACGAAGATTCCGAATCGCTCGGCGTGCGCCTGCTGCTCCGGTGTATCGCCACTGAGCCACCACCAGATCGCGATCGACAGGAGAATGGACAGAATACCGCCCTGAAAGAAGATCGTGCTGAGCACGCGGCACATCGTCTGATTCATGGCTCGCACTATCGTGGGCACGGAACCCCGCTGTCTTGGCGAATTTTGCGAATCACTCCGCGCGATTTGTGTCGGACAGGAATCGCCAAGGCACCTGATTTTCTGGGTTTCGAGAAAGATGGAATTTATGAAAATTTAATTGATTAGTTCCGTCTCGTGTTGTTTGATTCGAGCGGGTTTATCTGGAAATTATGATTCTGGAACAAGACAGGTTGCGCCTCGGTTGGCGCGACTACGGGGAGTTGCTTCGCCGCCGCTCTGGACTCCTCGCCGCCTCGGGCCTCGCCTGTGCCGGCTGCGCCGCCGCCGCCCTCTTTCTCGCCCCCCGCCAGTTCGAGGCGCGGGCGACCGTCGAGGTCTTGACACCCGATCCCGTCCTTCCCGCGCCATGGCAACCGGGAGACACGACACGCCCCGCTTCGGCGCGCTTTCTGCAAACCCAGGCCGAACTCGCCCGCACGACCGATCTGGTCGCCGAAGCGGCGGGAGTCCTGCCCCCCGGGAGCGGAACGGAACCCGCCGCGATTCGGGCGAAGCTTCGCGTGACCCCCCTTGCGGGAACCAACCTCCTCTCCTTCGTCTATCGCGGTACCGATCCGGACCTGGCAGGCCGTGTCGCCAATGCCGTGGCGAAACAGTTCGTTCACTTCGCCGAAGCCGACCGGCGACTCCGTCTCGCTGCACTGGAGGCCCTCTCCGTGCAGGAATCACCCGGAATCGCCGGGCAGCGCGATCCGGTGGACGCGGCCGTGAACGACTTTCTCGACAGGCAATCCGGAATCCCGGCCGGTGATCTCGACCGCTTGCAGAGGCGGCTCGCTCTCTCTTATCCGGCCGCCCGGCTCGTCGAACAGGCCAAGGTTCCCTCTCCTCCACTGCGCCGGCATGCCCTGCCACGCATCCTGCTCTTTTTTCTCGTGGGCGTTTGCCTCGGAGGCGCCGCGATCGCTCTCCGCGCCCGGCTGACTCGTTCCGGAGAGATCCTCGAACGCCTCGAGACTCGTCTCGGGCTCCGCCTCGCCGGCTTCGTTCCACGCGAGGGACGCTATCTCGTTCACGAAGATCAGGACGCCGCCTGGCGCGCGGAGCCGTTCCGAACGATCCGCACCCGGATCCAGAGTTGGCCAGGTGGGCCATCGAACGTGATCACCACCCTGGCGCGCTCTGACGGAGAGGGTGCCGGCGAGGTCACCACAAACCTCGCAGCGGTTTTCGCCGATGCCGGACACACCGTTCTCCTGATCGATGGCGACTTGCGCAAGCCGACCCTCCATGCCGTCTTCACTGCGGCGCCCCACCCTGGTCTCGCGGACTATCTCAAGGGCGAAATGCGTCTCGAGGAAACCGTCCTCAAGACACACTATCCGAACCTCTGGTTCATGCCGGGAGGAAGCCACGCCGCCGATCCGAGCGGACTCCTCTCCGGCCGGCGCATGGCCGATCTGATGCGGGAAATGCGGACGCGCTTCGACTACATCTTTCTCGCCTCCCCTCCCATTTTCGGGGTTGCCGATTCCGCCGTCCTGAGCGGATTTGCCGGGCACACCATCCTCGTCTCCGACCTTCGTACGTCCTCCATGCAGACCTTCCGCCGGGCGGGCCGATCGATCGAACGCAGCGGAGGCGCCTTCTCCGGGCTCATCCTGAACGCACCACGCCCCCGACGCGACGGCGCCCCGAGGCAACCCGGCTCACGTGTTCCCTTCCCGGGTTGACGCACCGCCCGGCTCAGCCCACGCGTTCGGCAGCCGGAACCACGAATTCCTCGACGTGGTGGCGAATCGGATGCGGCACCACCGCCCGGAGCAGGACATCGTTCCCTTCGTAGTCGGTGCGCAACACCTTCGCCTCCCGGTGCAACAGTGCGACGAGATCCTGGCGAGACTGGGGGACGCGCAGGAATAGCCGGGAGACCCGGTCGACGAGAATGTCTCCGATTCGCGCGATCAGCGACTCGATCCCCGTTCCTTCTCTCACCGAGACGAAGACGGCCCGTTCGTCGAAATGCCTCTCCAGTTGGTGGATCCGCCCCGGGTCGTCCTCGAGACGGTCCATCTTGTTCAGCACCGTGATCATCGGCTTGTCTCCCGCACCCAGTTCCTCCAACACCGACATCGTGGTCTCGTGAAACGCGAATACCTCGGGCGAACTGGCGTCGAGCACGTGAACGAGGAAGTCGGCGAGAATGGTCTCCTCCAGGGTGGCTTTGAAGGCTTCGACGAGGCGATGCGGCAGGTTGCGGACAAATCCCACCGTGTCGGTGAGAAGCAGGTGCTGGCCGTCGGGGAGTTCGACCCGCCGCGTGGTGGGATCCAGCGTCGCGAAGAGCTTGTCCTCGGCGAGCACGTCGGCTCCGGCCAGGCGATTCAGGAGCGAACTCTTACCCGCGTTGGTGTAACCGACCAGCGATGCCTGGGGGATGCCGTCACTCGAGCGCTTTTTGCGCTGCGTTTCACGATTTCGGCGAACGGCTTCCAGCTCCGCCCGGACCCGGTCGATCCGTTTCCGTGCGAGTCGCCGGTCGACCTCGATCTGCTGCTCGCCTTCACCCCGGGCCGCACCGCCGCCCCCCTTTCCTCCACCCGCCGCGCCGCGCTGCCGGTCGAGGTGAGTCCACATGCGGGCCAAACGCGGCAGGGAATACTCCATGCGTGCCAGCTCCACCTGGAGGCGGGCCTCCTTCGTCTGGGCGCGCATCCGGAAAATGTCGAGAATGACCTCCTCCCGGTCGATCACGGTGATGTCGGATTCCTCCTCCCACGTCCTTTGCTGAGCCGGCGAAAGTTCGTTGTCGAAGACGATGCAATCGGCGCCCACCTCGCGCGCCGCCTCGATCAGCTCGAGGCACTTGCCCGACCCGGTCAGGTAGCGCTTGTTGCTGTCGCGAACGAAGACGCAAGCCTTGTCGGCGATCCCGATGCCCAGAGTCGTGACGAGTTCCGCCAGCTCCTCGAGCAGGGACTCGGCTTCCTCCTCGTCACTGCGATCAAAATAGGCGCCGATCAGAAAGGCGCTTTCGACCATCTGCGGTTTCTCGCGCGTGTCGAACATCACGAGAGCAGTTCCCGGAGAGTGGCGAGATTCGACCGCATCGCCTTGATCACCTCCGGCACGATCTTGGGGTCCTTGTGCCCGAGGTATTCGATGTGAAGGCTGATGGGGCCGTCGAATCCCGATTCGACGAGCGTACGGTAGAATTTCCTGTCGATCCCGCCTCCGCCAACAGGACCCCACGAGAGCTGATTGTCCTTCCAGTAGGGTTCCTTCACGTAGACGGTGTCGATAAACGGGCGGGCGGCGGCGAAATTCAGCGGCCACGCCTTGAAACCCTCGACCGTGGCGTGCCCGATGTCGAAGGCGAATCCCACCAGGGCGGGATCCTGCTTCTCCATCAACCGGAGCATGTCCCAGACCGGTCCGCCGCAATAGCGGTCGCCCGAGTGATTCTGGTAGACGGGCTTGATCCCGATCTCGCGGCACAACGCCACGAGGTCGTCCATTCTGGCCCCGAACTCCGCAAGCTGAGGAGCGATCGGCTGCTTCAAATCGTAGCGGTAGTAGCCCATGCGGAATCGTCTCACCCCGAGTGCGGCGGCCGTTCTCAGCACCGTCTCGGTGTGTTGCTCGTCGCCCACCTCGGTGATCGCGGTCGTCATGACGGTGAGGTTGAGCTCGTGCTTTCGCAGCGAATCCATCATCGCCGGGAGATCCTCCTCGACCTTCCCGGGTTCGACGTGCCCACCGGGTCGAACGGCGGATTCGACCCCCTGAAAACCGATGTCGGCGATCACTTCCGACGTCTCGTCATAACTCAGATGCTGCAACGGCTTGGTGAACGTGCAGATTTCCCAATCCTGTTCGCCCTTCTCCTCCTCGGCTACCGCGATCGCCGCGGGCAGGAGCGGGGCGGCAGCGGCAGATAGTGCGAGGAAGCGGCGGCGGTCGAGACCGGATTCGTGACTCATGCACGTAGGGTATCGAGTCTTGCCAGCCGCGGCAAGAATTGAGATGGTCGGATGCGCGCCCGGCGCGACACGAGCCCATGAAACGCCTCTTCTCCTTTCTCACCGCCGCGATCCTGTTTTCCTGTGCCCCTCTCGACGCCCAGATCATCAGCGGAGGCGGCTGGTCGCTGCAGGGCACCGATCCCATCCGGCTCTTTCACGGAGGTGATCTCGTCACGGTCTACAATCCCGGCAAGGACGAGGGGAAGCCGTTCTTCTATCCCATCATCGGACCGACCGGCGAGAACATGACCCGCCACTGGCCGATGAAGGAAGCCGCCGAGGGCGAGGCGACCGATCACCCGCACCACCGCGGGATGTGGTATGGCCTCGGCAAGGTGAACGGCCTCGATTTCTGGCACTGGCACGCGGACGACTCGAAGAAGGACCGGAAATTCGGCCGGATCATTCATCGAGGCATGAACGGGTTTTCGAGCCGGGACGGGAAAGTGACGTTCCGGACGCGGTCAGACTGGGTCGAGAACGTCGATCCGTCGAATGTGGTCGCAACCGACACGCGCGAGTTCACACTCTCATTCCGCGACGATGGTGCGTTGGTCGTCGACACCACCCTCACCCTGATCGCGAGCGAGGGACCGGTCACGATCGAGGACGACAAGGAGGGTGCCTGGTCGATTCGCACGATACCCACCCTCAGGCTGGAAGGTGACGTCGCCGAGGGCACCATGGTCAACAGCGAGGGCACGAAGGGGCACGACGTCTGGGGCAAGCGCGCCCAGTGGGTCACCTATGCCGGTCCGGACAAGGCAGGCAACGCCGTCGGGATCTCCATCCTCGACCATCCCTCGAACTTCCGTCACCCCACCTGGTGGCATGCCCGTCACTACGGACTCTTCACCGCAAACCCCTTCGGCCAGGGGCATTTCGAAAAGGAGGCGGCCGACGACGCGGGCAATCACACCATCCCCGAAGGCGAGTCTCTCACCTTCCGCTACCGCACGATCTTCCACGAGGGGGGTGCCAAGGAGGCGGAGATCGCAACGGCGTGGGACGGATTCGCGGAAGAGTCCTGAGAAGGTATCAGTCCGGCGGTCAACTCGCCCCTGCAATCCGGCACCCGGAACAGCAGCAGAGATTCCCCACGTGGGTGATGATGAGGGCGAGACCGCCGAGCGTGGTCACGATACTCGCCAGGGGAATGTGAATGCGAAGTTTGCCGTTCTCATCGATCTGAAATGAGGGGCAACACTGATCCACACAACCCTCCCCGGGCATCTCTTCCCCCGCCTCCCAGACGAACGGTTCGTCGTCCTTTTCCTCCACTGTGGGCAGCGGCTCTCCCGCGGTCCAAACGAAAACGTCGGGTTCGGCCGAGGGTGGTTCTACAGGGCCTTGCTCGAGGTAGGGAACAGCGGCTCCAAAAATGACGAGGGCGATCCCGATAAACCCACTCGCGATGACCCACTTCCTGCGGTGGCGGCGGTATCCGGCGCCCACCATCGCGATGGCGATGGGAACGACGAACAGAGCCATGCCCCAGTGGGAGGCGGGATGAGACCAGATCCGCCCGAACGAGGGGAGCAGGATGAGGAGAAACGGCGTCACCGCACAATGAATCGCGCAGAGAGTCGAGGCGATCACTCCGATGCGATCGGCGTCGATACGAACGGCGCGTGGCGAGTCTGCGAGTGCGGCGGAAGCGTCCATGGCCGGTGAGAACGGGGGAAAACCAAAGGCATCCTAGTCACAACGGCATTGGTTGCAAGTTTTTTGCATTAACGAAAACGCCCCCCATATCCCCGGACCACAGAAGCGACGGTTTCCGCGGCGTCGCCGCCGGGAAAAATTCCACCCCATCCCGTTTCGACCGGACCGTGGTCGTCGCAATGATCACCATGCGGATGATGGAGACGTCCATCGACAATGTAGTCCACGTGATCGCCATGCGGGACCGCCTCATGTCCGCACCCGGGGCCATGAACGTGGCCATCTTCGTGTTCGACGTGGGCCACGCCGGAGCAGCCATCGGGGTTCTGGCCCGTCACGGGGAGCACGTGCTCGTCGACCGAACCATCTTCGTTCTGGTGATGGAGATGACCGTCGTGGAGATAATCGACGTGATCGCCATGCCGGACGGGCGTATGTCCGCAGCCCGGGCCATGCTCGTGGGCGTGCTCTTCTTTCGAGATAGGCTCTGTGCTCGTGCGTAATGGCGTTACGCGCCGCGGGGTCGAATTCACGTCACGGATTGCGATTTCGTCCGCACACATTGTCCCCCGGGAAAAACGCCCGGATTCGGACCGGGCGACGGCCGCCCGAACCGGATCAGGCACGGCGAGCCGGTCACGCCCCGTCCCAGTTGCTGTAGATATTCACCCGCGTCCCGTAGGTCGTGTTGTCGAAGATGAGTTCGGCTGCCTGGGAAGGGAGACGGACGCAGCCCGCGGAGGCGGGATAGCCGGGCAGGTGACCGGCATGGACGCCGTAGACCGTGCTGTTCAGCCGCATCCAGTACGGCATCGAAACCCCGTAGATCGTCGAGATCTTGCCCGTGCGGATTCGCTCCGTCATGTTGAAGGAACCCCGTGGCGTCCACTTTCCGGGCCGGGCCGTCGACACCGGCGATTCGACCGCGACCTTGCCGTTGACGAGCAGATAGCCCTTCTGATCGGCGATATCGATCACGACGCGCGTGTTGCCCCGCGTGCTCTGCGACAACACGGCGTGGTTGACCTTGGTGCTGGAGTTTCGCGGCACATCGATCGTGGTACGACCGGCGCGCGCGCCGTCAGAGTCGGAACGGGCGGAAAAGCTGCCCGCCGTCCGGCAGGAACTCATCCCCATTGCCGCCAACAGGAGTAGGACCGGGAGAACCCGGCGAATAGGCTTCTTCATCGGAATGTATCTGTCTGTGTATCGTGTGGCTATGCCGATGAACAAGCTAACCGAATTTATAAAAATTCCAAATAATTATGTAATTTTTAAGAGCCTCCCGCATCCTTCTGGGAGGGGAGACTGATTGCGGGGTCGGTTTCCGCCCCGTAGTCGACGCCCTCGAGCCCAAAACCAAACAGCCGGAGGAACTCCTCCCGATACCCGTCGAAGTCCCCCAGGTCCGCCAGATTCTCCGTCGCGACCGATTCCCAGGCTGAAGCGACCTCCCCCTGCACGTCGTCCCGCATCTCCCAATCGTCGATCCGGATCCGGTTTCGGTCGTCGCGAGCGGCGGGGTTGTCCGCAGCGAGGTGCCCGGCAAAGAGACGATGGATCTGCTCGATGCACCCCTCGTGAATCCCCTTTTCCTTCATCGTCTTGTAGAGAAGCGAGATGTAGAGGGGGACGACCGGAATCGCGGAACTCGCCTGCGTCACGAGAGCCTTGTTCACCGATACCACCGCGGTGCCGGTCCCGAACTTCTCGTTCATTCGCGCGGCGGATTCCTCGAGATGTTCCTTTGCCCGACCGATCGTGCCGTTCGTGTAGATCGGATAGGTCAGGCCTGGTCCGATGTAGGAGTAGGCGACCGTCGCCACATCATCCGCGAGGACGCCGGCTTCGGAGAGCGCGTCCATCCACCACTCCCAGTCCTCTCCACCCATCACCTTCACGGTGTGTTCGATCTCCTCCTCATCGGCGGGTTCGATCGATACCTCCTCCACTTCCCCGGTATCGGTGTTCAGGGTCTTCTGCGAAAACGGCGCTCCGATCGGCTTGAGCACGGAGCGATACGTTTCGCCGGAACGCGGATCGGTCCGGCGGGGCGAAGCGAGACTGTAGACAACCGCATCGACCGTTCCCCAATCCTCGCGAATCGTCTCCACGACCCGCGCCTTCAGCTCGTCGGAAAAGGCGTCCCCATTGAAACTCTTCGCGTAGAGACCCGCTTCCTGGGCCGCCTTCTCGAAGGCGATCGAATTGTACCAGCCGGCGCTGCCGGTTTTTCGCTCCGTGCCCGGCTTCTCGAAGAAGACGCCGATGGTGGCGGCGTTCCCACCGAAGGCCGGAACGATGCGTGAGGCAAGCCCGTAGCCGGTCGAGGCTCCGATGACGAGGACCCTGCCGGGCGGCTTCTCCAGCGGCGGCCGGGATTTCACGTAATCAATCTGGGACTGCACGTGTGCCGCACACCCGTCCGGGTGTGCCGTCGTGCAGATGAATCCGCGAATCTTGGGTGCGATGATCATGGCGAAAAACGATGCGATCCAGCGGCTGCGCCGGGCCAAAGAGGGATAACAGCGACCCGAAACAAAGACAACCGGTTTGTCTCGGTCCCGGACGCCAAAAAACCCGCCACCGGCAAGCCGGGGCGGGTTTGTTCACAAAGGAGAAAAGTCTCCGCGATCAGGAGGAGATCTCCTGCGAGTGGAAGATCGTCCAGTCGTCGATGTTGTTCAGGTTCACGGCATCCTTGATCGTGCCGTCGTCCTCGCGGCCCGCCGCGTCGAGGATCTCCTTGCGGGTCTCATCGTCGTGGATGTAGCCCTCGATGGCGGCATTCAGCTTGTCGACCGCGTCCTGGTCGAGCGATCCGCCCTTCTGCTGGAGAACCCAGCTCTCGAGCTCGATGTAGGAGGGCTTGGACTCGTTCACGTAACTCTCGAACTCGCCCTTGTCGATGCCGAGACCGTCGAGAACCATCTGGTCGTAGCCGGCGCCGATGGCGGGATAGTCGGGGTGAAGTTTGCCCACGGCGGCGAGGGAAGCCTTCATCCAGAGGCGGGGCAGGTGAAGAACGCCAAGAGGCCCGGCCACGCCGGAACTGATGGTAGGAACGATAGTGCTCATGTTGATGTAGTGTTGGGTATTCGGTAGACGCCCGCGAAAAGATCCCGCGGGTCGATTCTGAGTGGCGAGCGTACGTCGCCGCCCGGTTGGCGACAAATAAAATCGTACGATTCTTGCGCCATCGGATCGAAACAATTTCTCCACCCGGAAGATCTTGCCGTCGACACGGGTTCTGGCTAGCATCGCGTCCATGACGACGATCAGCCTGGGCGGGGCATTCCGCGATCTCTTCGGCACGGAGAACAAGTGGATCACCGTGCTCTGCCTCTGTGTCTGCCAGTTGATTCCCCTGGTCGGCCCCATCGTTTTTATGGGCTACCTGTTCGAGAGATTCGCCCGCCAACGAAACGGACAGCCCGTTCCCGATTTCGATTTCAATCGCTTCGTCGAATACCTCAAGGCGGGACTCTGGCCGTTCCTCACCTCGCTCGTCATCAGCGTCATCGCGATGCCCCTTTTCTTCCTTGCTTTCCTCCCGGTCATCATCGCCGCCGTTGCGGATCCAGATGCCGGCGGCGTGATCCTCGTCGCCGCCCTAGTCTCGTTCGCATTCTACCTCGCGGTCTTCGCGTTGCTGACGGTCGTCATCTACCCGGTCATGCTGCGATCGGGATTGGCGATGTCCTTCGGCGCGGGCTTCTCGAAGTCCTTTATCCTGGATTTTATCAGAAAGGTCGGCCTCAGCCTGCTCCTGTGGGTCATCCTGCTGGGAGTCCTGATGATTCCCGCCGTGATCGTCGGGTATTTTGCCCTGTTCATCGGCGTCTATATCGTCACCGGGATCGGACAGTTCCTGATTTTCCACATCGTGTTCCAGCACTACGACCTCTATCGCGAGAAGGGCGGGGAAGCGCTCGCCGTTGCGGAGGATCTTCTTCGGGACAAACCCGCGACTCCTCCCCTGCCCAACGCGACCGGCGTCGGTTGAGCCGGTTTTCCCTTTCCAGCGAACGGATACTCCTCCAAGATCGAGTCAGCATGGAAAAGCCCACCGCTCCCCGTACTCGTCGCCAGTTCCTCTCCTCGACCGGTGCACTCGCCGGATTTACCGCCCTCACCTCGAAGTCCCGTGCCGCCGCGCCCGTGGTCGTCGGTCACGGGGCCTTTCGCTACGAGATCGTCCCGGGATGGGGCGTGTTGGACTCGGCCCGTTTCCCGGTCGCAAATTGCCATGAAATGGTGGAGGACGCGAGCGGACGGCTCATCCTGTTCCAGACCAACACGCGAAACAACGTGCTCATCTACGACAAGGGCGGCAAGCTCTTGGAGTCGTGGGGAACGGAGTATCCCGGGGCCCACGGTCTCGACATCGTCGACGAGAATGGGGAGGAATTTCTCTTCCTGACCGACACCCGCCAGGGCAAGGTCTTCAAGACCGATCTCAAGGGCAGGGTGGTCATGGAACTGGGGCGCCCGGACCTTCCCCAGTATGCCGACGGCAAGGCGAAGTTCGCCCCCACCAACGTGATGCCCGCCCCGGACGGGACATTCTACGTCGGCGACGGCTACGGGAGCAGCTGGGTCATGCACTACGACGCCGGCGGCTCACTTCTCCACGTCTTCGGGGGAAAGGGCACGGATGCCGGCCATCTCAACACGCCTCACGGGGGCATCGTCGATACCCGGGATCCCGCCAATCCGACGCTCCTGATCTGCTCGCGCAGCGACCACGCCCTGAAACGCTTCACGCTCGCCGGCGAGCCTGTCGAGACCATCCCCATTCCGGGCATGCGCGTCTGCCAACTGGCCCAACGGGGTGACTACATGGTCGCCCCGCACCTCGAAGGCCTCCTGTCCGTCATCGACGCGGACAACCGTGTCGTATCGAATCCGGGCGGAACGGCACCCGTCTATGACGAAAACGGTTCGCTGGCGACAGCAACCAAATCACCGGGCAGCCCCTTCGGCCATCCTCATGGAATCTGGGTCGATGAGGAGGAGAACGTCTATGTGGCTCAGTGGAACTCGGGCAAGACCTACCCCATCAAGCTGAAGCGGGCCGGTTGACCCGCATTTCTCCCAGAGCTTCGTAGCGAGACGCGGAGAGGGCCGCGCCGGCAAGGCGCGTGCGGGTATTCCCGCCGGGCTGTGTGAGGACACACTGCTCCAGGGCAATCCAAGCGCAACGCAGCCAGCGTGGGCCGCAGCAAGTCGCCGTAGAGAGTTTGTGAGAGATGCGGGTTAAGGGCTCCAGTCCCTTTTTTCCGAACCCGCGGGCACCCCTCACAGGCGGACCATGTCCTTGAGGTTTTCGTGCTCGAAGATCATCTTCTCCTGGACCGTAAGCTCCTGCCCGACACCGGCCGCAGCGGCTCGCTCGTACATCGCGTGGGCGATCCCCACGTCGACGTAAGCCAGGCCAACCGCATTGAAGTAGGTGCGCTCGTGGTCGCTTTCCCGGCCCGGTTTCGTTCCCTGGACCAGGTCGATCAGGTTGGCGTGGATGTTGCCGTCGCCCAGTTCCCCGTCCTTGTACATCCGGCTCAGGGTCTGGGTACGGTGCTTCACTGTTTCCCAGTCGTCGCAGACGATCTTGTCGCATTGTTTTGCCACGGCGTACTCGTCTTCCCAGCCGCCGACATGACTGTAGAAAGCGCCGGGCTTCATCCACTCGGCCTTGAGCAGCGGTGCCTGCGCGCTGGTGGCGGTCACGATCACATCGGCATCCGCCGTCGCGGTTTGCAGGTTGGTTCCCGCTCCAGCCACCTCCATGTCCGGAAAAATCGGACTCACCTCCGCCACGAACTGCTCCTCCTCGGCCTCCGTTTTCGCGCCGACCCGGCAGAGCTTCAGGGAGGGCAGGGCCGTCTTCATCGCGATGAGATGCATCTTGGCCTGCTCACCGGAACCGATGAAACCGATCACCTCGGAGTCCGGCCGGGCGAGATAGCGGGCCGCCAATCCTCCCATGGCACCGACCCGCATGTTCGAACAGAGCGTGCCTTCCATGAAGGCGATGGGAAAACCCCTCTCGATCTCGGAGAGAATGATCACCGCAGAGAGGTTCTGGAGTCCGAATTTGACCGGATTCGGCGGAAAGACCGACACCCACTTCACGCCACAGACCTTCTTTTCCCGAAAGGTTGCCGGAAGGCAGTTGATCCGCTCCTGGGTCTCGTCGTTGAAGATCTGCACGATCTTTTCCGGAAAGAGCACGTCCCCTGACGCAAAGAGCTTCATCGACTCTTCCGCCGCGTCCATCGCGAGCCCGATATCGAGACAACCGGCGGCGAGAAGATCTTCCTGGGAGAAGTAGCGACAGCGAATGGCGTGATCCATGCGCGGAGCTTGGCCCGATTCACCCCGCCGCGCTTGGCGGATCTTGCGGAATGTCCGGCAAAAATTGCGGCCCTCTCCCACCGCGACCCCGTCCGGGCGAAAGTCCGGGTCTTCAGCCCGCTTTCTCGATAACGGCGTAGGCGTTGTGGTTGTGGATCGACTCGAAATTCTCCGCTTCGACCCGATACCAGGCAATTCCCGCCTGGTCGTTCGAGGCAGCCGCCACGTTCCGTACCAGGTCCTCGACGAAGACCGGATTGTCGTAGGCCACTTCGGTGACGTGCTTCTCGTCGGGACGCTTCAGGACACTGTAGAGCTCCGCGCTCGCACAGCGCTCGACCAGGCGGATGAGATCCTCGATCCAGATCGGCTCTCCGGAAAACTTCACCGTGTAGGTCACGATACCGCGCTGGTTGTGGGCGCCGCGTTCGCTGATCGCCTTGGAACAGGGACAGAGAGTCGTCACGGGCACGAGCACCGTCACCGTGAATTCCCTCTCTTCCCGGGTCGCGTCGATATCGAAGACCACATCATAGTCGACCTTACCTTCGCGCCCCGTCACCGGCGCCGCCTTGGTCAGGAAAAACGGGAACCGGAACTCCGCGTGAGCCCTCTGAGCATCGAGCCTCTCGAGGAGTTCCTCCGGAATCGCGGCGATCGAGTGAACGTCGAGGACCGGACCGTGGGAATTCAGGACCTCGACAAACCGGCTCATGTGGGTGCCCTTATACTCCCTCGGCAGGTCGACCGCCATGGAGACGGTCGCCACCGTGCTCTGTTCCGAATTCGCCTTGTCGCGCACTTTTACGGGAAACTTGAGGTCCTTCACCCCGACTCGGTCGATGGCGAGATTGCGACTGTCGGTCTGATTCTGGATGTCGGTGAGGGTTTCCATTGGTCTCGTGGAGCGAGGCCCACCGGATAAGGTTAGCCAGAACACCTACGCGTCAAGGCACGCCCAGTCGCCCCTCCGGACTCAGAATGCCACGCTTTCTGTCGCAGAGACGGATTTCGCGCTTCGCCTGGGGTGACGCCCGTGGCACAGTCCTGCCATGGCAAGCCTGCGCCCACGAGCCAAGAGTCGCATCTACGCCAAGCTGGAGAAATACGCCCGTTCCGGCATGGGGATGGAAAAAGCCTGCCAGTCGTTGCTTTCACAGCCCGGCCTCGGGCGGGCGGAACGCCGCATCTACGGGGGACTCCTCGAGGGAATCGCAGCGGGCGAGAGCATCGGTGCCTCCCTCGGCCCAGCGGGAGCGTCCGCAGGAGAACTCGAGCGCGAGGTCATCTCCGCGGCGGAGGCGGGAGGCATGCTCGAGCGAGGCTTCGCCCACCTCGCGACCTACTTTGAACGTGTCGATGAAACTCGCCGGCGCATCCTCAAGGGCCTCGTCTACCCGATCGTGCTGTTTCACCTCGCTCTCGTCCTCACCGTGTTTCTCTCGGCCATCATCACCCGCCTGCGACCGGACGGCGAGGTGCAGTCCTTCGGTTCCGCTTTCGGGGGCGCGGGACTGCTCGTCGCGCAGGTCTACCTCGGCGCCATCCTCCTGGTGGTGCTGATGTCCTGGATGCGGCAGGTGGCGCGCACCCAACCCGGAGTCGACGCCCTGCTCAATAGGATCCCGCTCGTGGGAGGAGCCCGGAAGGCGGTCGCCCGCGAACGGTTCTGCCGGGTGTTCGAGATTTTCCTCCTGTCCGGCCGCAGGATGAGCGATGCTCTCGCCGGGGCCGGGCAAGCGTCGGGGAGCGGAATGATCCGGGCAGCCTCGCGGCGCGGCGCCCGCCTTGTCGGCGAAGGCAACCTGCTCTCCGAAGCCATCTTCGCGGAGCCGCGAACGTTTCCGAACGATTTCGCCCGGGGAATTGCGGTGGGCGAGGAATCCGGTCACCTCGACGTCGAGCTCCGTCAGTGGGGCGACTTCTACGCGGCAACCGCCGCCGAAGCAATGGACGCGCTGGCCGACTGGGCGCCCCGGATCTTCTACTGGATCGTTCTCCTCGCCGTAGCCGGCCTCGTCATCCGGGCGGGCCTCGCCTACCGGGACGTGATCGAGAGCTGGCTGGAATGGGAATACTGACCGGGGCGGGAGTAGATCAGCCGGATTCGACACATCCCCGGACCAGAAATCCATTCGACACCGTGATCTGCCTTGCTAGACTACCGGCCCTTGCCCGTCGCTGATGGGTTCGCACCACCACCGGTATGAAAATTTTTGCGCCCAGGGAAACCGACCCCATCGAGACGCGCGCCGCGCTGGACCCGGCGGCAGTAAAGAAATTGACCGCGCTCGGTGCCGACGTCGCTGTGCAATCCGACATCGGTCGGCAGGCCGGCCACGCCGATGCGAACTACGAGGACGCCGGTGCCTCGATCATCCAGGAAGAGAGCGAGGGACTCTCCTCGGCCGATCTCATCTGCCGTGTCCGCAAACCTTCGCCCGAGCAGATCGGCTCGCTCAAGGACGGGGCGATTCACGTGAGCTTCCTCGATCCCTTCAATGAGCCCGACCTGATCCGGTCTTTCGCGGAAAAGAGCGTTACCGCCATCAGCCTCGAGATGATTCCGCGCACCACGCTGGCGCAAAAGATGGACGCGATCAGCTCGCAGGCCAACCTTGCCGGTTACGTTGCGGTCATCATCGCGGCAGACCGGCTCAACGGCATCTTTCCCATGATGATGACACCGGCGGGAACGATTTCCCCCACCAAGGTGTTCGTCCTCGGCGTGGGCGTGGCCGGTCTCCAGGCCATCGCCACCGCCAAGCGACTCGGGGCACGCGTGACCGCATTCGACGTGAGACCCGAAGCGCTCGAGCAGGCCGAGTCGCTGGGCGCCAGGGCGCTGCGCATCGACTTGGGAGAAACGGGTGGCACCGACCAGGGCTATGCCAGGGAGTTGACCCCGGAGCAGCTCGAAAAGCAACGCGAGGCGCAGGCCAAGGTCTGCGAACAGAGCGATGTCGTCATCACCACCGCGAAAGTCTTCGGTCGCAAGCCTCCTGTCCTGATCCAGTCCGACGTGGTGAAGAGGATGCGGCGCGGAAGCCTCATCGTCGATCTTGCCGCAGAGACGGGAGGAAATGTCGAGGGCATCACGCCCGGGGAGGAAACCGTGACCGAGAACGGCGTCCATCTCATCGGGCTCGCGAATTTCGAGGGACACGTCGCGCGCCACGCGAGCCAGGTTCTCGCCGCGAATTTCTCGAACATGATCGAGCATTTCTGGGATGCGGAGACCAAGACCGTGCCGGTCAATCTCGACGACGAGATTCAGAAGGGCTGTGTCATCACCCACGGGGGCGAGATCGTCCACGAGCGCTTTCGGGACCAGGACTGACCCGGTTGCTCGCGAGACTCTACCCTGTCGCCCCTGCCTCCAGACCCTGTCTTCCCACCGACCCAACCCTGTTTACACTTCGGTATTCACCCACCGCGCCAAGTCGACCACCACCATGGAACTGATTCTCCTGATCTTCGTCTTCGTCATGGCCGCCTTCCTCGGCTTCGAACTGATTCAGAAGGTGCCGAGCCAACTGCACACACCCCTGATGTCCGGATCGAACGCGATCTCCGGCATCACCATGGTAGGCGCCCTGCTCGCCACCGGGAACGTCGACGGCGGTCTCGGGAAGTGGCTCGGTCTCCTCGCGTTGATCCTCGCTACGATCAACGTCGTGGGAGGGTATCTCGTCACCGACCGCATGCTCGGGATGTTTCGCAAGAAGGGCAAGTAACCGACCCCACCCGCCGCTGACCAGACATGGAATCGCTCATCAATCTCTGCTACATCGTCGCCTCGGTCCTGTTCATTTTCGGGATCAAGATGCTCGGCAACGCATCGACGGCACGGCGGGGCAACCAGCTCTCCTCGGTGGGCATGTTGCTCGCGGTGGCCGTCACCCTGCTGAAAGGGGGACTCGACTACACCTGGATCATCGCCGGCCTTCTCATCGGCGCGGCGATCGGCGCCGTGGCCGCCCGCCGTGTGCAGATGACCGGTATGCCAGAACTGGTCGCCCTGTTCAACGGATTCGGCGGCCTCGCGTCCCTCCTGGTCGGCTGGGCCGAATTCGCCCGCGACAACGATTTTTCGGACTCGCCCTACCCCGTCTTCACCGGTTTCGCGGTGGTGTTCGCGGTGCTTGTCGGGGGGATCACTTTCACCGGCAGCCTCATCGCCTACCTCAAGCTCTCCGGCAAAATGAGCGGCTCGCCGACGCTCTTCCCCGCCCAGAAGCTCATCAATGCGGTGGTGCTCCTGATCCTCCTGGCGGCGGGAGTCGTCTTCGTGCTCACCCAGGCATCCTGGGCTCTCTACCTCGTCATCGCACTCTCGCTCGCCCTCGGCGTGCTCGGTGTGATCCCGATCGGAGGCGGTGACATGCCGGTGGTGATCTCGTTTCTCAACAGCTTTTCGGGGATCGCAGCGTCAGCGGCCGGGTTCGTCATTCTCAACAACGTGCTCATCGTCGCGGGATGCCTGGTGGGAGCGTCGGGGATCATTCTCACCGTGATCATGTGCAAGGCGATGAACCGCACCCTCGCCAACGTTCTCTTCGGTGGATTCGGCGCCACCTCGGGCAAGGCGCAGGAAGTCGAGGGCGAGATGAAGGCCATTACCCCAGAGGACGCGTTCTACATTCTCGAAGCGGCCCAGTCGGTCATCTTCGTCCCGGGCTACGGCATGGCGGTCGCGCAGGCTCAGCACGCGGTGAAGGAACTCGGCGAGATCCTCGAACAGAACGGAGCCGAGGTGCGCTTCGCGATCCATCCGGTCGCCGGCCGCATGCCCGGGCACATGAATGTCCTTCTCGCCGAAGCCGACGTCGCCTACGAGCAACTCTGCGAGATGGACGACGTCAATCCGATCATGGAGACCGTCGATGTCGCGATCGTAATCGGGGCCAACGACGTGGTCAATCCGGCCGCGGCCGAGGATGAGACCAGCCCGATCTACGGGATGCCCATCATCAACGTCCATGAGGCGAAGACCGTCTTCGCCCTGAAGCGGGGGCAGGGAGCGGGGTTCTCCGGCCTCGTCAATACTCTCTTCTTCCGGGAAAACACGCGCATGATTTACGGCGACGCGAAAGCGACGCTGACGAATCTCGTCGCCCAATTCAAGGAGTAGTGCGAGACGCTGTGGCCCGTCGCCTCCCGACCTATCCCGATGTCTCGCGTCCTTCCAATTTTCCTCCCCCTGCTGCTGGCGTCGTGCCTCGTCCAGGTGGAGAATCCGATTCCGGGCGACACCTCGTTCGATGAGCGTCTCGTGGGCGACTGGGAGTCCGTCCCGATGGAGGCGGCCGACTATTCCGGAAGGGTCGTGCCCGAGGAGCCGCCGAGCGAAGAAGACGATGCCATGGCCATGCGCATCGCTCCTGACAGGGCCGGCACGCTCCGAATATCCAGCCTCGAGGAGGGCGAGGACGACGAATTCACCGCTGCGACCCGGACCGAGGGCGGCCGTCACTACCTGTTGATCCAGATGGAACCCACCGAGGGCGAACCACCCGGTGAAGAGGCGCGCGGCCAACTGGTCTTGGAGTACGAATTCGACCCGGAGGGACACCTCCTTCTCTGGATCATCACGATCGACCGCTTTTCCGAAGCCGTCGACTTTCATCCCCTGGCCCATCGAAAAGGCGAAGGCAGATTCCTCCCCCCGCTTCACATCACGGCGACACCCGGGGAGACCCTCGCGTTCTACGCGGATCCCGAAGTCGCACGGCTCCTGTCCACCGCGGGCAAGTTCCGACGAATCGACTGAGCGTTGCCCGCCTTGCCGTGACGACTTTGATGCTTGGCAGCTCGGAAGGACGCTCTCAGAATGAGCGGGATGTCCCCGGGTGATGTGACCATTCGATTGGCGGAAGAGTCCGACGTGCCGCAGATCGCCACGCTCTACCGCGAGGTCTACGGGGAGGATTATCCCTTCCGGGAGTTCTACGATCTCGACTGGATCAAGCGGGGGGTGTTCGATGGCAACATCCGCTGGTATGTCGCTGCGAATGCCGAAGGACGCCTGCTCGGGTCAGCGGCCGTGATGATCAACGTCGGCGATGCCGACGATCTCGTCTCGGAAATCGGTCGACTCGTCGTTCATCCCGATGCGCGCGGCCTGAGCCTGGGATCGCGGCTGACCGGTGCCGTCGTCGAGATCGCGGAACAGTTCGGCGATTTTTCGTTTGCCGAATGCCGCACCGAGCATATCGGATCGCAGGTCATCCTGGGACGCGAGGGATTTCATCCCGTCGGGATCGAACCGCTGGCCTACGATACGGGACAGTACGAGACCGCGATCTTCGTGTGCCGGGTGGGAGAGAATGCGCGCATTCTGCGAAAGGGGAGGCCGGTCGTGATCCCGGAAGCCTTCGAACTCGGTGCCCTCGCGCTGAAAAGCTGCGGTATCGATCCCGATATCACGGTCGACAGCCGGCCGGAGCCCTACCCCACTTTCCGCGATCGCGAGATCTACACTCTCCGGGAAATGGAAGGACGCGAGCTTCTTCGCATGCTGCGGCTCAATCGGGATCGCTTCCTGCGACCCGAGGTCTTCGGATCGTTCCGCCTCGAACACGGCATCCTGAAACTGAAGCAGCACGATGCCCGCTATCTCGTGCTCCACCACGGCGACATCGTCCTCGGAGGCCTCGGCTACACCTGGGATGCGGTCGAGCGAAAGCTCAACCTGTTCGAATTCGTCGCGAGTCACGACCGTGCCCGGGGAACCCTGCTCGAGCGCGGAATCGCCAGGCTGGAGGAATCCCTCGATCCTCGCTACGTCTCCATCGACGTCAATGCCCATGCGACCCGCATTCAGCAGTCCCTCCATCTCCTGGGTTTCGCCCCCGTGGTCTATGCCCCGTCGATGGTCTACGTGATGGGCGAGCGACTCGACGTAATCCGGATGGTCAAGCTGCGCATGGAACCATCGCTCGACCGGTGGCACCTCATCGAGGATTTCGAACCCGTCTGTCGCGTTGGCGAGCGCAACGTCATCGGAACGGCCCGCGGTCATCTGCTCGATGAGTCGGTCGGTCGCGTCAAGATCTTCTCGGGGCTCTCCGATCTGGACACCGGCGAGGTGCTGGCTGTCTGTCACGAGCGCAGCGCCCGGGCAGGTGACACGATCTTCGAGCAGGGCAGCACCGGCGAAGCGCTCTACCTCGTGTTGGAGGGTGTGGTGGAGATTCTTCTTGCCGACGATCCGGAGCCTGTCACCATCCTGGGTCCGGGAGAAACGTTCGGTGAACTCAGCCTGCTCCAGCAATTGCCCCGCAGCGCCTCGGCGCGAGCCCGGCACGACGCGAAACTGCTCGTTCTTCCGCCTGACGAGTTCGATCACCTCGTACAGCGATCCCCGTCCGCCGCGGTCACGATCCTACACAACCTGGCGGTCCATCTCGCCGATCGTCTCCGCACGTTGAGTAAGGACTACGCCGAGGAACGCCGACTCCTGAAATAAGGCGATCGCGTTCCGCGATGACACAGTCTCTCTCCGTCCAGAGCGGTATCGACTGGGCATCTCACACAAAACGGAGACAGTTTACGATCCTCCTGAGCCTGTCCCTCTCGCACAATCACCTGCAACCGGCTCCCTGGCCTGCTACGCGAACACCGCGTAGCCGGTGTGAATGAAACTGGCGGACGATCAGGGCCGTCGGGGAGCGGCCGCGACTCCTGCCACTGGTGGAAGATCTGCCTCGATGACTGCGCTGGAGTGGGGAACCAGGCATGACGGGCGACAGGAGAATCCGCCGAGGTGAACCCTTCGGGCTCAGCGGCTTCTCCGGAACACCCTTGCTAGGATCCCAGTGTCGCGCCTCCTTGCGAGTCGTGGCTGCGACTCGAAGGCCCGCTTTGTCCTTCACGTTCATTCACACCCCCGCGTCACCGAACTTGCCTGGGCTGGTTAGTCCGGGGGAGAGTTTCCGGCAACAATCCGCCAGTCCGGAGCGGCTAACCTGCATTTCTCATCGGGCCTCCTGCAACAGCCTGGGGGTGGCGCGGCGGGATTCCGCCCGTTTTCCCTTGGGCAGTGTGTTCTCGCACGCTCTGGCGCGAAAAACTTCGCGCGTCCTGCCGCGCCTCGCGATGGATTCCCATGACAAGTCCGGGCTAGGCACTGGCGTCCCGCCTGTCCATCCGGTCCATCACCCGTCTTCCTCCTCACCGCCGTCCATTTTTTTCCTCACCGCTGCCTCGATCTCCTCATAGAGCGACTCGTCGGCCTTGAGAGCGTCCTTCGCGGCATCCCGGCCCTGGGCGAGTTGGGTGCCCTTGTAGCTGATCCAGGATCCCCGCTTCTGCAGGACATCGTGTTCGATCGCGAGATCGAGGAGCGAACCCACCGCAGAGATTCCCTCGTTGAACATGATGTCGAACTCTGCCTCGCCATAGGGCGGGGCAACCTTGTTCTTCACCACCTTGAGCTTGGTGCGGTTGCCAGAGACGGTGCCGTCACCCGCCTTGATGCTTCCGATTCGGCGAATGTCGCAACGCACCGAACTGTAGAATTTCAGCGCCCGTCCGCCCGGCTGGGTCTCGGGATTGCCGAACATGACACCGACCTTCTCCCGGATCTGGTTGGTGAAGACACAGACGGTGCGCGCCTTGGCGATCATCGCAGTGAGTTTTCGGAGGGCCGCACTCATCAGGCGTGCCTGTGCCCCGACGGTGGCGTCGCCGATCTCTCCGTCCAGCTCCTGCTTCGTCACGAGGGCCGCGACGGAGTCCAGCACGATCACGTCGAGTGCGTTCGATCGAACCAGGGTTTCCACGATGCGCAGCGCCTCCTCCCCGGAACTGGGTTGCGAGAGGAGCAGGTTGTCGAGATCGACGCCCAGCCTCTTCGCATACTGCGGATCGAGCGCATGCTCCACGTCGACGAATGCCGCCAGACCTCCCCGCTTCTGGGCCTGTGCCACCACCGTTAGAGTGAGAGTGGTCTTTCCGGAGGACTCGGGGCCATAGACCTCGACGATACGGCCCCGGGGAAAGCCGCCCGCTCCAAGGGCCCGGTCGATGAGCAGATTACCCGTGGGGATCACCTCGACATCGCTGCGGTGCTCGCTGCCGAGCCGCATGATGGCGGTCTCTCCATAGTCCTTCTGAATCTGCGCGATCGCGAGATCGAGATTCTTGGCTCGCGCTTCCGCGATACGATTCTGTTCTTTGTCGGACGATTTGCTGGCAGCCATGTCGGTCTGGGAGGGGTCGGAAGCGGAAACCGAATCCGGGGCATTCTTGCCTGCCGGCTCGGCGCTCTTTCGGTTGGTTGCCCGCGAAGACGTACCGGCGGATTTTCGCGGTCGCTTCGTCTTCGAAGCTGTCTTTTCGGGCTCGGTCACGCCGTTCGTACCGGCGGTTTCGGTGGGGGTAGATAGCAGTTCGGCCATGGTTTGACAACGGATTTCGATAGACGTTATTCTGAACATGTTCAGGCGTCCAGTAAAAATGTGAACAATTTTCGTCCCGGGCTCGATTTGGCGGTTCGTGCGTTGATTTCGAGGCCGCACTGCGTCATCGTTCGGCGCCCGTCTCCGCCGTTTTCCGAAGGGATCCCGGAGACGCATTCCGATCCGACTCGATTCGACCCTCCCATGCGCATCCTCTCCGGAATCCAACCCAGCGGCCGCCCCCACATCGGCAACTACTTCGGTATGATGGAGCCATCGATCGCCCTCCAGGACGAGGGCGATGCGTTCTACTTCATCGCGGATTACCATGCCCTGACATCGATCCACGATGCCGGCGAACTTCGCTCCAACGTCCGTGAGCTGGCGATCGATTTCCTCGCCTGTGGGCTCGACCCGGAGAAGGCGACCTTCTGGCGCCAGTCCGATGTGCCCGAGGTGACGGAACTGACCTGGATCCTGAGCTGCGTCACCCCGATGGGGCTGCTCGAGCGCTGCGTTTCCTACAAGGACAAGATCGCGCAGGGAGTCTCGCCCTCACACGGGCTCTTCGCCTACCCGGTATTGCAGGCGGCGGACATCGTACTCTTCGATTCCGAAGTCGTGCCCGTGGGCAAGGACCAGAAACAGCACCTCGAGGTGACCCGTGATGTCGCCCAGAAATTCAACGACCGCTACGGCGACGAGCTTCTTGTCGTCCCCGAACCCCGTATCCGCGAGGACACCGCGACGGTCCCCGGTGTCGACGGGCAGAAGATGAGCAAGAGCTACGACAACACGATCGACATCTTCGAGGAAACGGAGAAGAAGCTCCGCAAGAAGATCATGAAGATCGTCACCGACTCGACCCCCGTCGAGGAGCCGAAGGATCCGGAAGGAAGCTACCTGGTCCAACTCTATTCGCTCGTCGCCTCCCCGGATCAGGTGAAGGAAATGGAGCATTCCTTCCGCGAGGGCGGCCAGGGCTACGGACACTACAAGCAGCAGGTTTTCGAGGGAATCCGCGACTACTTCGCCCCGATGCGCGAGCGCCGGGAGGAGCTGGTCCGTGACACAGACTACGTGGAAGGCGTTCTCGAGACCGGTGCGCAACGAGCGCGGGACAAGGCCCGCGAAGTCATGGACCGGGTGCGCGCCGCGGTGGGCATGTGACTCCGGAATTACCGCGGGTGAATCCCGGACTCACCTCGCGCGATTTTCCCGTCGTGGCATCTTCCCCCTCCAGCCGAAAAGCGCTAGGCTGAGGGTGATGAGGAAGGCGAAACACCGGACCACGAGGTGGCAGGCGATTGTCCTTGGAATCGTGCTGGGATGCGGGTTGTCTGCGCTCGCGTCCGCCGAGACGACCATCCATGTGTTCACCGTTTTCTGTGATGCCTACCCCGGCGAAGCGGGCGCCATCAACGAAGGTGTCACGGCCGACCAGGTCATCGTGAACGGACTCTTCGACACCTATGTGGTGGAGGATGCGTGGAAGGCTCGTCTTCGCCGGAAAGAATTCCGCGGGGAGGCGGCAACGAAACCGAATGTCATCCAGGGATGGAACGACTTCTCGGCCGGGATTTCATCGGGCGATGTCGTCTACGTCCACTTTTCCGGCCACGGGGTGATCCCCGACCGCCAATCCGGAGAACAGTTTCTTCAGACCTGCGACCTCGAGTTCTTCAGCCGGAACGATTGGGCCACCTCGATCGAATCGGTGCCAGCCCGGCTGAAAATCCTCGTCACGGATTGCTGCTCGAGCTATGTCGAGGTCATCGTGGCGGAGGGAGACGGACCGGTCGATCCATGGAACAACCTCTACTATCTGCTGATGAAACACGAGGGCTTCGTGAACATCACCGCGGCATCGCCCGGTCAACCCGCCTACGGCACCAACGTGGGTGGCTTCCTCACGGTGAATCTCGACGCAGACATCCAGCGGTTCCGCACGTGGCGTGAAGTGTTCGAGGCGACGCAGGCACGCGTATTCACCGAGACCGAGGCGGAGATCCGTTCGATCGGCGATCCGGACCTCCTGCCGCAACGGCCCTTCGCCTACACGCTCGGAGACCCTCTCTTCGACCCGGCCTCCGACAAACCGGTCGTCCCGGACGAGGTGGAGTTCATCCTGCCCGATTCGGGCGTCCGCGAGTTGACCCGCGGGGATGTGGAGCGCCTCAATTTGCAGCAACTCTACCTCGCCCGGAACGAGATCTTCGCGCGACACGGCTTCGATTTCGGCAGTGGCGTCCTGCGTGAGCACTTCGCGTCGCGGTCCTGGTATCTGCGCGAACCCGGCCTGAAATCCCCTCCGCTCTCCACGACGGAGAAGCGCAATCTCGCCCTAATCCAGGAGGTCGAGAATGAGTTTGGAGGTCCCTTCACGACGCAACCCGACGCCTCGACCGAATCCCTCACCGGCAACACAGGAGACAGCATGACCCGCGACACCGGCTATGCTGACCTGTTTCCGAATTCCTCGTTCGAAAAGCTCTCCCGCTCGATGGTGCAGGCTCTCTCCCTGCCGGAACTCTCGATAGCGCGAAACGAGATTTTCGCCCGGCACGGCTATCCGTTTCGGTCTGCCGCCCTGCGGGCCTATTTTGCCCGGAAACCCGGCTACACGCCGAATCCGGCGGCGACCAGTCCGAATCTCAACGCGATTGAGAGTTACAACATATGGCTGCTCGAGAAAATCGAGAGGATCAAGGGCGGGCCGCACCGCTGGTAGTTCATGGATTTCCGAGGGGGGATACCACGATCGTGTTCCCCTCGACACGGAATTGGCACCGGGAGAGGTCGCACGTGTAGCGGAGGGCCTCGGCCATCGGCACGTTCGAAAGGCGCAGCGTGATTTCTGTCTTTGCGGTCCCGCGATCCGCCTCGAGTCGCACCTTGGCATCGACATTCTCTCCGCCGTGCCGCTTCAGTTCGGCAAGCAACACGCCCAGGCAATCCTCGAGTGACTGTTCCCGAAAATCGATCGACGGGATGATCGTCTTTCTCAACAACCTGTCGAGCTTCCCCGACCCGGTCGCTCCGGCCCTTTCCCTGGCCCGCTTCAACTGCTTCGCAAAGGCACGCCGACGCTGTTCCGTCAGTTCGTTTTCCGGCAGGATACGGAGGGCTTCCTCGTAGGCGTCGAGAGCCTCCCGCAGGGCTCCCTCATCAGCGAGACGGGCTCCTTTCAGTGCCAACTCGTCCGCCTTCTTCACTTTCTCCTTCTCGTCGTCTCCCCACTCAACGGGACTCGCCTCGACCTTTGGCGGAAACAGCGCATTTTCCGGGCTCACCGGAGCCTCAACCTGTTCGTTGATGGTAAGACCGGCGGGATCGAGGAGTTTGGCCGTGACAAAGACAATCCGGTTGCGCTCGTCTTCCGTTCGTTGCCCGAATGCCACCGTCTGCCCGTCCCAGATCGTCACCTGGCTGGCCGGGAACGTTTCGCTCCACTCCTCGACCAACGCTTTTCCCTGCTCCGGCAGGAAAAACCTGAGGTCGAGGGTGTATTCATCGGCACCGATCGTGGCGACCACGCCATAGCGACGCAGATTCACTTGGGACATCGCAGGCTGGGCGGAACGGGTCATGAGAGAGGGTGCGACGAGCATGTCGACCCCCTCGCTCTGATTCAGCGTGCGAATCACGACCTGGAACTGCGGATCGGTGAACACGCCGAGCACACGGGGCGCTCCCGCCGCGGTCACGTCCGGAGAAGGGGGGGCGGGTTTGCGGGCAAACTCTTTGCGAAAATCGTCCATCGAGGAGAACACCCGGGTCCGGGAACCCGGAATGCCGTGATCGCCCGTCTCGGCCACGCCCAACCACTCCCAGCCAGTCGATTCCAGTTCGGCGTCGCCGACGAGGATTTCGCGAAAGGTCAGGTATACCTGCTTGGGAACCACCGTGATCGCGTCGATGTAGGCTTCGACGAGGTCGATCTGATCCCGGGTATTCCGCACCATGAGCTGCGAGGTGGAGGGATCGTAGATGGCCGACGAGCCCGGTCCGAAGGTGATCCCCGCGTTCTCGAGAATCTCCTTGGCCGTGGGCCTCGACTCCGGGACGAGCTTTCCCCCAAATGGATCCTCGACCGGAGCTTCCTCCTCCCAATGCAGGGACGGAGGCCCCGACAGGAAGGTTGGGGGAACGAGATAGACGTTGGTCTGGAGTTCGCCGGACTGCGCCAACCGGGGGCAGAACAACAGGGCAAGCGCGATCAGGGGGACAAGTCGATTCATGCCACCGCTTCTATCACGGCATCGAAGACCTGATCAATCCTGATCACCCGGGAAGCCACCGGCCGTACGGACGAGGCGACACCTTCTCTTCGCCGGTGCACACGGGTGTCACTGCTCTGTTTCCTGCCCCGTCTGCAGACGGGATGGCCGCCTCGCTCTACGTCATCTCCACGGTCTTCCCGGTCTTGAAAGCTTCGTCGGCAGCCAGCACGATGCGGAGGCTGCTGACCGCATCCTCCATGTGATCGGTGAGGTCCTTGTCGTTGAGAATCGCATCGAGGAAGATCTCCTGCTCACGGGCGCAGAGTCCGTCGTGATCCGGTTCGTCGGCGCAGTCGATCACCTCGTCGGGCTTCGCGAACTTCCCGTCTTCCCCGCGCTCGCTGTGATGCAGGCGGAGCGCCTCGGCCTTGGTGTGTCCCTCGATCTCGTCGCTGCCGCCCCCGGAATCACTGACTCCCGCGATACTCACGCAACCTTTCGGTCCGACGACATCCTTCACGAAAAAGGCGACCTCGCTCATCATCGGGCCCCACCCGGCTTCATACCAACCGACGGAACCGTCCTCGAAGGTGACCTGCAGGTTGCCGTAGTTGTACATCCCCTCGACGAGTTCGTCGGTAAGCCGGGCTCCGATCGCGCTGACACGGACCGGCTTCGAACGCGTCATCTGGCACATCACGTCCACGTAGTGAACGCCGCAATCGACGATGGGCGACATGGAACGCATCAGTTCCTTGTGGAATTTCCACATGTCCCCGTCGGACTGCTGGTTCAGGTTCATCCGCATCACGAGCGGCTTCCCGAGTGTCTGGGCCACCTCGATGAACTTGATCCACGAGGGATGGACCCGCAGGATGTAGCCGATCACGAGCTTGCGGTTGGCCGCCTTGGCCGCATCGACGATCTCCCGGGCTTCCTCCACCGTCTCGGCGATCGGTTTCTCGAGGAAGACGTGACAACCGGCCGCGAAGGCCATCTTGGTGAACTCGGCATGCGTGTCGGGATAGGTGTTGATCGAGACCGCATCGGGACGGGTGGCGGCGAGGGCTTCCCCGTAGTCGGAAAACTGCGGGTATTCGGCTCCCAGGGTATCGAGAAGCTTGCGGCGCGAGGTCTCGCCGCGGGAGACGACGCCGACGATTTCGAAGCCGTCCATGGCGTGGTAGGCCTTGGCGTGCGAGGTGCCCATGTGGCCGCAGCCGACGACGAGAATTCTGACGGGATTCGACATGATACAAAAGGGTGGATGCGTGAAGCGCGTTACTGGATCGGCACTTCAGCAGAAATCGCCCGCCCTGTCGAGCGCGGGACAGCGCGAAGCCCGGCGCGAAAACGTGACGGGAGGTGGCGGTGCGCTACGCTGCGGGGACCTCCGGTGGAAAGGCGCACCCAGGGTCTCAGCCCCCGAGATTGGCGATCATGCTCTCGAGTTCCTTCACCCGGTCCTGCCAGTGCGTCTTTCGTTCACGCATTTCCGCGACCACCTCGTCCGGGGCCCGGGTCATGAAGTTTTCGTTCTTGAGCTTGGCGTTGACCTTCTTGAGTTCGTCCTTCGCCTTCTTCGCTTCCTTGCCGAGCCTTTCGCGTTCGGCTTCGATATCGATGAGCCCCTCGAGCGGCAGGTAGATTTTTCCGATCGCGGTGAGGGCGGCGGGAACTCCGGTCTCTGCCTCGTATCCCGGCTTCACCTCGATCTCCGCCGCACCGGCCAGCCGCGCGAAAACCGTCGTCTCGTCGAATTCCCCTTCCCCGGGATCAAGGATGAAGGTCACGTTCTTCTTCGCCGCAAGACCGTATTCCGCCTTCAGGTTGCGGGCCCGGCCCACCGCCTCGTAGATGGCGGCGACCTGTTCGCGGGCCGAGGACACCCTCTCCTCCCCGATACCCTCGAGAACCGATTCCGCGGGAACGGTCGTCAGCATGAGCGGCGTCTCTCCGTCGCCGAAGCCCATTTTCTCCCACAACTCCTCGGTGATGTGGGGCATGTAGGGATGGAGCAACAGCAGAAACCGCTCCAGCACGCGATCCATCGTCGCGAGGGTGGAGGCCCGCGACGCGGGTTCGGCGTCCTCGTCGAAATCGCCCTTGGCGGATTCCAAGTACCAGTCGCAGTACTGGCTCCAGAAGAAGTCGTAGAGGAGCTGGGCCAGTTCGTTGAAGCGGTAATCCTCGTAGGCCTGGCGCATGTTGGTCTCGGTCTCGTCGAGGCGGGCGAGAATATCGATCGCGTAGATCGAGAGGTCGTCCGGATTCCACTCGGGCGTGTCCTCGCCCTGCATCTGGCGAAACCGGGCCGCATTCCAGAGCTTGTTCGCGAAATTCCGCCCCTCGACAATCTGATCTTCGTCGTAGCGGATGTCGGTGCCTGTCGGTGCGATGCGCATGAGCCCGAATCGCACGCCATCGGCACCGTAGCTGTCGATCAGATCGAGTGGGTCCGGGGAGTTCCCGAGCGATTTGGACAGCTTGCGCCCCTTCTTGTCGCGAATGATGCTGGTGAAGAAAACGTTGCGGAAGGGCAATTCCCCCTCCCACCGGTAGCCGGCCATGATCATCCGCGCGACCCAGAAGAAGATGATGTCCGGTCCGGTCACGAGATCGCTGGTGGGATAGAACTTCTTCAGGGTGGGGCTGCTCTCCTCGTCCGAGTTTCGCATCGTCGCGAAGGGCCAGAGCCAACTCGAAAACCAGGTATCGAGCACATCGGGGTCGCGCACCCCGTTCTCCTCG
>Ga0180430_10000995_pt1 | contig 29207 bp, 21 predicted proteins | sample SS_ome_9_FD_132999 | JGI IMG/M metagenome (GOLD analysis project Ga0180430, IMG submission 132999) | Hypersaline lake sediment archaeal communities from the Salton Sea, California, USA - SS_1_S_2 metaG | ecosystem: Environmental > Aquatic > Non-marine Saline and Alkaline > Hypersaline >... | reverse complement strand
TGGACACCATCCGCAAAGTGGCGCCCTCCGACTCCAATGTCCTGGTATTAGGTGAGAATGGAACGGGAAAGGAAATGATAGCCAGGGAAATTCACAGCCAGTCGCAACGATCGGAGGAAGTATTTGTGCATGTGGACCTGGGCTCCCTTAGCCAGTCTCTGTTTGAAAGTGAGCTATTCGGCCATAACAAGGGAGCTTTTACCGATGCCAAAGCGGATAAACCGGGGAGAATAGAAATAGCCTCAGGAGGCACCCTATTCCTGGACGAAATCGGGAACCTTCCCCTGGAAATGCAGACCAAGTTGCTTAATGTGCTTCAGAACAGGGAAATATACCGGATTGGATCCAACAAGGCACAAAAAGCCGATTTCAGGTTAATATGCGCTACCAATCAGGATCTGCGTGAAATGATAAACCGGAAGCTATTCAGGGAAGATCTTTATTACAGAATCAATACCATAGAAATTACCTCACCTCCATTGAGAGACAGGGGAGAAGACATCTTTGATCTGGCCCAGCACTTTCTGGATCGCTACACGCAAAAGCATAAGAGGACCGGACTGCATTTCTCGTCTGATTCCGAGCTTTTGATCCGGCAACATGACTGGCCGGGAAATGTAAGACAATTACAGCACTGCATGGAACGTGCGGTATTGATGACCGATGGAGATAAAATTGAACCTGGAGATATTTTTCCCGAAACCTTCGATCTGCCAATGCAAAATGAAAGCAAAAGACCCACCCTGGCGGAGGTAGAAATGCTCGCCATCAGGGATTCAGTCCGGCGAAACGGAGGGAACCTTTCAAAAGCGGCTCGCGAACTGGGAGTAGCGAGATCGACTCTTTACAACAAAATGAAAACCTACGGAATCTAAGAGATCATGAGCAGCCGAATCTATTTCTGGAACATCCTGGCACGGGTCAGCCTGATTATTGCTACTTCCTTCCTTTTTATCTGGCTTACCCAAAGGGCACAGGTGGAGTTTCTATTTATTCTGCTGGCTGGTATCTTCCTGATTTGCATACAGGTCTATTTACTTACTCGATATACCCTGGGTATTTCCCGGGTGATTGAGCAATTCATTGAAGCGGTGGGGCAGGAGGAAGGTCCTGAAATACAGTTTGGTACGGAAAAGGTCTTATTCAGGAAACTCAAGGAAAAATCCAATACCATTAAGGAGGCCATGAACCGCAGACGCCTGGAGAAGGAAAAGGACGATCGCATCCTGATCCATGTGATAAATTCGGCCGATCAGGGACTGTTTTGCTTTAACAGCCATAAGGACTTGGTTTTTGCCAACCGGGCTGCCCTTGCCTTGCTCTCCCATAAAAGCATATCCCATATGGACGAGATTGCCGGAATCAATAAGAAGCTGGGATCGGCCTTATCGGGATTGACTCCTGGAAGTCCCCTGGTTCTTCGGCTGGGTGCTGAGAACACAGCGGAAAGCAAAGCAGGAAGTGAACAACTGCTGTCGCTTAGGTTAAAAGAGATAAGAATATTCGACGAAACCTTCAAGCTGTTCAGCCTGCAAAATATCCAGGAGGAACTGCATAAAAATGAATCGGATTCCTGGCAGAAGATCATCAGGGTCTTGACCCATGAGATTATGAATGCAGTGGCCCCCATGCTTTCACTTTCCAAATCATTGCAGTCCAAATTAAAATCCGGAAAGTTTGAGGATGCAAAGAAGATCTCTGAAGGGCTCAGCATGATTGAAAACACCGGTCAGGGCCTGATGACTTTTACGGAAGAATACAGGCGACTGTCATTACTGCCACCTCCCAAGCTCGTAAAACTGCCATTGTCAGAGGTTTTTAAAGGGATTTCATTACTTATTGAACCCGAAGCGGAAAAGCACGGTGTAGCGGTCGAATTTGTAGAGGAGGCAGAAGGACTGAAAATCACTGTGGATCCCCAGCAGCTGGAAATGATCCTGCTGAATTTGTGGAAGAATGCGCTGGAAAGCTTCCCTGACATACAGAAAGATAAGAAGGTAGAAATCCGGTCCCTGAACCAGGATGGACGTATTTACATACAGGTGGAGGACAATGGTTCGGGTATCGCATCTGAGCTAATCGACCAGGTTTTTGTGCCTTTCTTTTCCACCAAGGAGCAAGGGTCCGGAATAGGACTAAGTCTGGCACGTCAGATAATGAGCCATCACCAGGGCTCCATTCACCTTGAGTCTTCTCCCGGCGATCGAACCGTAGTTAGTCTCATTTTTTAGTCAAGCGAAGATCACCACTTACTCACCTAACCATAGCCACTGAAAGGCGATATTTTCTCCTTTGTGCGGGTCTATTTCCAGGCTGATATCATAGTAACCTGCCTCGGTAAACTCAAGCTTGCCCAGACGGTGGGAATTAAAGCTTTCTATCTCCCAGCCGGCATTGGGTTCTCCCACGAACAATCCAGTGGTTTGGAAGGTGGATTTCAGCTTCCCGGCCTTGCTGCTTACTGTCACTGTACCTTTGGCTTTTTCTCCCTGAAAAGCATAAGACACATCGGCATTCAGGGTCATGGGCCCGTCCACATAGATCCGCCAGCTATAGCTGCTCTTTTCTTTTACTTTAATATGTGCCGGAACAGTGCCACGCCGAGTGGGAGGACTAAAGGTGGTAGTACCTTTTTGTTCATTTGCCCTGGCCGGATTCAGAGCATAACCCCCATATACAGATTGAGCTGTGAGCCCGTCTTCAATGGAAGGATAGCTATCATACTCCAGTACAACAACCGATACCAGCGGATCGGGAGCTTCTACAGGTAAGTCCAGTACGGTCATTACTCCCTGGTGAGCTATGGGTATTTCTTCCTGGCTCTTATCCGCCAGCAGCCAGGCTTTCGATGGTTTTTCTTTGATCCCGGTCACCGGGAGCTTCTGTCCCAGAGGCCAGTTGTACACATGAAGGTATAATCTGGTTTTGCCATCTTCCAATTGCTTGCAGGTAATTTTTCCCCAGTCGTGCTGGTCTTTGACCAGGTCGAAGGCCTGACTGCCATAGAGGGATTCGCCATTCACTTCCAGCCATTTTCCCATGGCCAGCAATCGTTGCTCAATCTCGAAGGGAACGTCGCCATTGGCCCGGGGACCGATATTCAACATCATGTTCCCGTTCAGGCTCACATTGCCTATGAGGTTTTGCAGCAAAGTGGTGGTGGATTTCCATTGTTTTTCGAGGGCGTGGAAACCCCAGGAGTGGGCTACGGTGGCAGGCGATTGCCAGGGAAAATCTTCCTTTTTGCTTCCAAGCTGGTTATCACCCAGGGTTTTATAGTCAATATCGCTGTCTTCTTCGATGGATAAACCCAACCTGGAATTCACCAGGCAGTTGGGTTGTAGTTCCCGGATTACCCCTTTGAGCTGAAGGAGCTGCTCTTTAGTTACACAGGAGCGCGAGTGGTGGATCCACATGTCAAACCAGAGCATCCCGATCTCACCATAGTCGGTGAGCAATTCGCTTACCTGAGGGATAACTTTGGTCTGCCAGTAACGGTCATAATCTTCAGCCTCGATGCCATAGATTTCTTTGGAATGATCCCATCCGTCGGGATGTTCCCAGTCGACCCAGTGAGAATAGTAAAGTCCCAGCTTGAGACCGTGTTTCTTGCAGGCATCGGCCAGCTCCCGGACGATGTCGCGTTTGGGTAAGGTGAACTCGGCCACATCGTAATCACTCACTTTGCTGTCCCACAAAGCAAAACCATCGTGATGCTTGGCGGTTAGGGTCACATACTTCATTCCGGCTTTTTTTGCCAGAAGCACCCACTTTTCGGGATCGATTTTTTCCCAGTCGAAGCGGTCCAGAAGGGTGACATATTCGTCCCTGGCAATGCGGTTCCGATAATAGATCCATTCGGCATAATCGTTATTGTTCCTGAGTTTCTCTCCTTTCCAGATACCTTCCGCACCGCTGTAAACGCCCCAGTGGATAAACATCCCGAAGCGTGCATCGGTGAACCATTGGGCGCGTTCGTTGGTATTCTGCTGGGCCAGACTAATCAGGTTGGTAGCAGCCAGGAAAATGGCTGTCAGAAGGATTTTTTGTGTGAGTGATTTCATGGAATGCAAGATAAATAATGATCTGAAAAAAGCGTAGATTTATCTACCTCAATACACAAACTCGAAATTCCTAAAAATGGAAGCAGCGCAGCTAGAGGAACTTATAGAAGATCTTATGCTCGGCCGCTTTTGATTTCCTGAAGATTTTCTGGCTTAATGGTCCGCTTTCCCTCCTCGATTTCCCTAACCATGCGCACCAGCTGGTCGTTGACCGGTGTTGGCACATCGTGCTGAAATCCTTTAGCTGAAATATAACCGTTGTAGTTATCTACTTCCGTCTTACGTCCCCTTTCCAGGCTCTGTAGGCTGGAGGATTTTAATTTACGATACTTCATGCCGATCACCCTGATGGTAAGGTGTCTTTTAATTTCCGAAAAACGTCCGGGCTTCAGGAACTTATAATAATCCAGTTTCCCTCCAGCCCCTGGTTCCACCCTCAGAGCCATGGCATCGGCAACTTTCATGGCTTCCCTGATTATATCGATGAACAGTTTCCGGGTGTGTTTTTTTGCCAGCATCTGTCCCAGGAATAATCCGCAAACAGCTCCCAGGGTGGTGATACAAGCGTTAATGATCAGTTTGGAATACAGTTCAGATAAAATATGTGAACTGGTACGGGAATCGACCACATGGCTCATTATCTCCTGTAATTCCTGCAGAGGCCTGTCAGCTTTCCTGTTCCAGTTACCCAGAATACATTCGCCCCCCGAGGTCATTTCCACCTTGCCCGGAGCATGCATGGTAGCTCCCCATCCCACCACACAACCCACTGTCCTTTGCTCGCCCACCACTTCGGCCAGAATTTCTTCGCAGATTCCGTTTTGCAGGGATACCACCCTGGAAAAATTGCTCAGAAAGGGCAGCATCGCAGTGGCTGTCTCCTTAAGGGCTTCAGCTTTGGTAGCCATAAACACATAATCAAACTCACCTTCCAGTTGATCGGGAGTGGCCACGGAGGGAACGGGAATGGTGAAATTCCCTTTAAAACCAAGCACTTCAATTCCCGAGCTGCTGATTTTTTTGGCCAATTCCTCATATTTGGTCACCAGATGGATCTGGAAGCCTTCCCTTACCAGTATTCCGGCAAGCACTCCTCCTATGGCCCCGGGCCCGATTATGCATATGCGGGCATGCTTGTTCATGTTTCAGAGATTTTGAATAAAGGTCCTTAAGTTACAATTCTTGCAAAAGAGATTGGCGGGCAAAGAAGTTTTTTTCCGATATTAAGCGATAATTTTTTATGCTATAATTCAAGCTAAACAAGCCCCCTTATGAAACATCTGGTATTTCTTCTTCCCGTCTTTTTAGTTTATTCCTGTATGAACTCAAGCCCTTCGGCCATCCAGGTGGATGGAGAGCTTCAACAATGGCACAATATCACCTTGCTGATTAAGGGGCCTGAGACTTCGGAGTGGGCCCTGGAGAATCCCTTCCTGGATTACAAACTGGATGTCACCTTTACCCAGGGAAACAGAGCTTATATTGTTCCGGGTTATTATGCAGCGGATGGTCAGGCCGGAGAGACTTCAGCCGATGATGGGAGCATATGGAAGGTGCACTTCAGGCCCGAAACTCCGGGAGCCTGGACTTACAAAGTCTCATTCCAGAAGGGCAAAAACCTGGCCGTACTGGATGGAAATGTTACAGGAGAAGATCTTGGCCCGCATGGAATGGAAGGGAGCCTGGAAATTATTGAATCGGACAAAAGTGCACCCGATTTCCGGGCAAAAGGACGCATTGTCAATGGGGGGAAGGGATATTTTAAGTTCCAGGCTTGCGAGGAAATTTGGATCAAGAACGGGGCCGACAGTCCCGAAAACTTTCTGGCCTATGAAGATTTCGATCAAACCATTCGCTTTAGCATGAAAAGCGTATTCAGGGAAGGTGAAGCCAATCCGGACAATCAGATACATAAGTACGAAGCTCATATAGATGACTGGAAAGAAGGGGATCCGGTGTGGCAGGATGGGAAGGGCAAGGGCATTATAGGAGCAGTAAATTACCTCCAGTCTGTAGGGGTAAATTCAGTCTATATGCTTACCTTGAATATACTGGGCGATGGTAAGGATGTCTGGCCCTATACCGACTATAACGAACGCTACCGCTTCGATTGCAGCAAGCTCGACCAGTGGGGAGTGGTTTTTGATCACATGGAAAGTCTTGGTGTGATGGCCCATTTTGTGTTGCAGGAGACTGAAAATGAGTGTCTCCTGGATATTGGACAAAACGGTGTGCAGCGAAGGATCTACCTGCGCGAACTGATTGCGCGCTTTGGGCATCATCTGGCACTTACCTGGAATCTGGGGGAGGAGAACGGGCCCACCGACTGGTCACCCATTGGTCAGACCGATCCCATGAAGAAGGATATGGCAACTTATATCAAAACCATAAATCCCTATCCAAGTAACGTGGTGCTGCATACCCATTCCAACGATGAGCATCAGGATGAATACCTGAATCCCATGCTGGGCTTTGAGCACCTGGACGGCCCAAGCATGCAGATTGCCGTGCCTTCAAGGGTGCATGAGAGGGTTAAGCACTGGATCGATGCTTCCCAAAAGGCTGGCAGAAGATGGATCGTAAATCTGGATGAGATCGGGCCTCACTGGATGGGGGTGATGCCCGATGAAGATGATCCTTCGCACGACACCGTTCGTCACCACTGCCTCTGGGGCAGCCTCATGGCTGGTGCAACAGGTGTGGAATGGTATTTTGGATACCGTTATGCACACAACGATCTGGGATTGGAAGATTTTCGCAGCAGGGATCTCTGGTGGAAACAATCCACACTGGCTACTCAATTTATTAATGCCTTCCCCCTGGAGGAAATGCAAAGCAGGGATGAACTGGTGAACGTGGACGGAGCGTACTGCCTGGCAAAGGACGCAGAGGTCTATATTGTGTATCTGCCTGCCGGGGCTGGTGAAGCAAGCTTACGGACCGATTTGACAGAACCTTTGAATATTAGTTGGTTCAATCCACGTTCCGGTGGGGAATTAGGTGAGGGAAGCATAAAATCTGTGAGGGGAACAGGATGGCAGTCTCTTGGAACTCCACCTTCCGATCCGGAATTGGACTGGGTGCTGGTAATTCGATAAAGTTCCTGAACATGAAAAAACTACTACTTCTTTTAGTCCTTATTTTCCTGGCCCTTCCCCATGCCTGCACCCAGGGGGATGAAGGCGATTTTGATTCCTTGATGCAGCAATTGTTTGAAGAGGAGGGTACGGGGGGAGCCGCACTGGTTGTCAGGGATGGTAAGGTGCTCTATCGTAAAGCAAGGGGCATGGCAAATCTGGAATTGGGAGTACCAATGACGCCCGGGCACGTATTCCGGATCGGATCCATTACCAAACAATTTACTGCCTGTGCCATTTTAAAACTGGCAGAGGATGGTAAACTGGATTTGCAGGACGATATCACAAAGTACATAAAGGACTATCCTACCCGGGGACACACCATTACGATCGAACATTTGCTTACACATACTTCGGGCATAAAAAGCTACACAGATATGGAGGAGTGGGATGCCGAGATTCGAAAGAAAGATTTCACTCCCGCCGAACTGGTTGACTTTTTCAAGGATAAGCCCATGGACTTTGCACCGGGTGAGGAGTGGAAGTACAACAATTCCGGGTATTTCTTACTTGGTTATATCATTGAGCTGCTTACAGGTGATTCCTATGCGCACTATCTCGAAGAGAATATCTTTCAGCCGCTGGGTATGGAGAACTCTTACTACGGATCCACTACAAAAATCATTAAGGGCAGGGCAGATGGTTATGCCAGGGCCGGGGAGCAAACCGTAAATGCCGAGTTTTTGAGTATGACTCAGCCGCATGCGGCAGGAGCCCTGCTATCAACGGTGGACGATCTCTACCTATGGTACAGCGCTGTGATGAACCACAAAGTAATCAGTAAGGATAAGCTGAAACAAGCAACCACCCCATTTGTACTGAATGACGGTGAAGAAACGAACTATGGTTATGGTTGGGCCCTGGGAGATTTGGAAGGTAGCCCATCCATTTCGCATGGGGGAGGGATCAATGGCTACCTGACAGCCTCCATTTATCTTCCCGAAGAAAAAGTCTTTGTGGCGGTCTTTTCCAATTGTACCTGCAAGGATCCAGGGGGTATTGCATCCAGAATGGCCGTGCTGGCCAGAGAATAGCTCAGGAAAAAAAACAGCCATCCTGTAAAGAATGGCTGTTAATATGTTCACCGAAAAAAAGAGCTATTCTACCTTTTCTCCGCTCATGATCATGCTTCCGCCCTGTTCACTTTCCACAGTCCCTTCATAGCTTTTGCCTTTGATGGTCATGTTTATTGTCAGGACTTCATAGCCAGTTTCCACCTCGGCGTAAAGTACGTCGTTTTCCTTTATTTTGATGTTGGTGATATCGATGAATTCTCCTTCACTGGTTTGGACTTCCCCGACAAGCTTCTTGTCTTTCAGTTCAAAGACAAGCTTTCCGGTAATGTCCCCTTCGGGAGTTTCTACTTTATAGGTCCAGGTGCCGACCACATCTTTTTCCTTGATTCCGGCATAGCCTTGCAGGGAAATCCCAAGTACAACTAAAACAATTAGCAATTTTTTCATGATTCTCTTTTTGAATGTATGAGTTGGTTTATAAATGCCGTTGCAGTTTAAGGAGAAAAGAGGAGAAATCCAACTTTGGCCTATGGGCTATTCGATGCTCTGGAGTCGAGTAAAATAGAGCAATGGATTAAGTATCTCTTTGCTTGTTGGAGGCGGATTATGCAATAAAATCCTGATACCTCTTTTTAACCCGATGGTATCGAGAAATTTTGTCAGGTAGTGTGCCGAATATTTGTAATACACATTAAAACTTTGCTCAGGATTGCTTAGATCTTCCAGGGTTTTAGGAATAAAGGGCTCTTCAGGAGGGATGATTTCACCCATTTTCCCGCAAATGTATTCACAGATTCCCTCTTCAATAAATTTGGGTCCCGTTTCGGTGGGATCCCTGTATATCCTGAAAAAGGCCTGATAGGCCCTGTCGACATTAATGTCTTCAATTTGAGACATTTCCATGCTTACCTGATGAATGTAGTCGTGGGCCAGTTCATGGAACACAGCTGCCTTTACAAAAAGGTTGCTGGCGAAAACGGTATCCCTGCCTTCCTGGGTGAGCTGACTGAGCTCATAGGCCATAAATACCTCTGTGTTGGTGATGAAGATCTCATTGGGATAGTACCTGCCCAGCTCCATGGGATCGTAATAGCCGTCTTCGGTCAGGTCATCGGTGTAGATGTAAATATTGTGCAGGGTATCACCGATAAATTCCTGAAATTCCCTGATCAGCGTATCGGCCTTGTCTTCCACATATTGGTCAATTCCCCTTGAGGTCGGCCTTCCATTCTTCAATGGATAATCCTGCTGCCCCTGAGGAGCAAAACACAATAAGAGTATAAGAATGGAAGTAGCCATGCTTCCATAAAAATACAGTTTTCAATATTCTATGGAAGCTGATGGCACTTTTTAACGCATAGTTGGCACTATTCCTCCGGTCCCCATTCCGAATTGGCCAGGTCCCAGATATTCAGGTATCCTACCTTGATAATGTCGGTCATCTTGGGAAAATTCACCAATTCAATATGGTCATCGGGCTGATGGTATTCCGGTGGAAAACCTGCCATGAAGTAAAAGATGGGCACATCTTTGGCCGAGAATGAAGAGTGGTCGCTTCCTCCCCTGGGCCTGGCAGAAGGACGGAATCCCACTTCCAGGTTCAGATCGTAGGTGTCAATATTCTTTTCGGTCAGTTCCTTTAATATGGGATAGGCCTTGGTGTAGTTCATGCTGCATTTCACTCCCAGTGTATCGTTGGTATTGTCGCGGGAGATCATATCGTAGTTCAGGTTCAGGATCATCTTTGCATCCTTGTAGGGATGATCGGCAAAATACCTGGATCCCAGCAGACCCTTTTCTTCGCCGGTCCAGGCACAGAACACAATGGTTTTTTCAGGTTTCTCGCCGGTGGCCATGCAGGCCTTGGCTATACTCATAACCCCAACAGTTCCTGATGCGTTGTCGTCTGCACCATTCCAGATCCAACCGTCATGAATACCCAGGTGATCGTAGTGGGCACCAATGACAATAATCTCGGTCGTATCTTTTCCCGGAAGGACACCTACCACATTCTGAGCTCTGATGAGTTTGGAATCGACACTTGTTTTTAAGGAGAGTTTTTTACCGCTCAGTTCTTTAGCCTGGGGTTTCATGGAATTCTTCACACCTGACTCGTAACCAGGGAGATCCACCCCACTGCCTTCCAGCAACTGGTTGGCCACCCTCTGGGAAACGGAGATATTTACCGGCGAGCTGTTTAATTCCTTGCCAGGGTGTCGCATGCGCGTTGTGTAGAAAGAAGCTCTGGGTTCCTCTCCTTCATAGTTCCCGCTGTTATAGCGGAAGGGCAGGTTGGAGGCCCAGGATTCCGGACTTTCTCCATCGGGCGATACTTCAATAACACCTACCGCTCCCTGTTCACGGGCATTTTCGCTTTTGTGCTGGTACAGGCGCCTGCCTCCACCACGGTATATTGGTTCAAAGGTTTTATATGCCTTGGAGTCCTCATCTCTCATTCCGGGATAGCCTGATAGCATCAGTACAATTTTCCCTTTCACATCCACTCCTTTGTAGTCGTTATAGCCGCTTTCTTTATCAATGATGCCATATCCAACAAATACCACCGGAGCATCCAGTTCCACAGCCACATCGGAGGCTCTGACCGCAAAATCGACCTGGTAGCCAAAATTTGTGCTTTGTGTTCCGGCGGATGTTTTTTCGCTTAGAGATAGTTTGTGCTGGTCACCATTCTTATATTCAATCAGGTTGAAGGCCTGGAAGTAAGTGTCCTCCGTGGTGGGACGTTTTCCTGCCATTCGTTCCGCCCTCGAAGGCCAGATGATTTTGGAATCACCACCCGGTTGAAGACCGTATACCTTAAACATACTGGCAATATAATCTGCGGCCATATATGCACCCGGGGTTCCGGTGGCACGACCTTCGGTCCAGTCTGAGGAAAGAAATTCCAACTGGGCTTCAACGGCCTGCTGGCTGATGGCATCCAGCCCCATTTGTTTGGCATCCTGTGCCCTGGATGGAGAAATAATGAAGAGGAAAGCAAGTAGCAGTAAGGAATGATAAGCTATTTTCATGGATCTTGTTTTGTGGGGTTAAAGGGTGTGAATTTAACAGGAAATTCCTTTTCCTGCTTCCTTTTAGGAGTATTAGCCCCTCATCTCCTTCTAATTTATAATGAATCTTTCAAACTAATAAGCAGCATGTTTGTTTTAGTATTTTGATACCCTTATCCGGCTCTTAGCACGTCAATTTCATGAATAAGACAAGTACACGATTTAGCGAAATAAAGAACCTTCTTGGAAAGCCCTATCAGGATCTGGAGTTTCTCCTGCAATGTTTTTATGAAGTATTGAACGAAAACGGGCAGAGCGAACTGGCTGCCCAGATACCCTGGATTTCAGATCGGGCTCCCGATTTCACCCTTAAAAACAAAAACAAGCTCCTGAAACTGTATTCCATCTCCTTCCAGCTTCTGAATCTTTCAGAAGTGAATGGTGAGGTTCAAAAACGGAGGCAAAGTATTGATAAAGCCGGACTGGAAAGTGTAAACGGATTGTGGGGAAGGGTGCTCTTCGACCTAAAGGAAAGGGGTGTTAGCGGAGAGGAAATTATGGAGCAGCTGCAACATGTTGAGGCTGAGCCGGTGCTTACGGCGCATCCGACAGAAGCAAAACGACCTGTGGTCCTTTCCCTCTACCGCGAGCTCTACCTGCTGATGGTTAAAAGGGAGAATGCAATGTACAACCGCTTTGAGCAGCAGGAGATCAAGCACGACATCAAGCGGATCCTTCACAAATTATGGTTCATCGGGGAAATTTTCATAGAAAAGCCGGCCCTGGAATCTGAGATGGAGAACGTATTACACTACTTCTACAAGGTATTTCCGGAGGTGCTGCCATTTCTGGATTATCGCCTGAGGCAGGCATGGGCAGAAGCAGGTTACGATCCTGCAATGGTAGAGGATTCCACACGTTTTCCCTCCATTACCTTTGGAAACTGGGTGGGAGGTGACAGGGACGGCCATCCCCTGGTAACAGCTGAGGTAACCAGTCGGGCACTGAAGGAGTTCCGGATACATGGGTTAAAACTGGCACTGGATCAGCTGGATGACTTGTCCCATAAAGTAAGTATCTATTGTGAAAGCGAATGTCTGACCAAAGCGTTCAGCCAGAGGTTGAAGGTGCTCGAATCGGAAATGGACGCAGATGTTGCATCCCATCATAACGAACCCTTCCGACATTTTATCAATCTGCTGAAACAAAAGCTTCCTGTGGCGGAAAGGCAGGGTGGCGGCGTGGAATTGGTAGACCGGCACTATAGCTATAAGCATTCGGACGAATTGATTCAGGACCTGGAATTGCTAAAATCCACCCTGAATGCTTATGGAGCCACCTCCCTGGCCCAGTACGATGTTCAGAAGGTGGTGAGGCACCTTAACATTTTTGGATTCCACCTTGCCCGACTGGACGTCCGGCAGAACAGCCAGTTTTATGAAGAGGCTCTGAAGGAGATCATAAGGACCGGGATTCCCGAAAAATATGAGGAAATAGTTGAAAGCGAAAATTCGCTGGCCGATTTCATCCTGGAAGAGCTGGGAAACAACAGGCCCTTCATAAGTCGCACAGATTTTCTCCCTTCGGCTCAGGCCCGGGAAGCGGTTGACACCTTCCACTCCCTGAGAAGACATACACGCAATTACTCTGAGCGAGCCCTGGGATCGCTGATTGTAAGTATGACCCGTTCTGCACGTGATTTATTCACCGTATTTCTATTCGTCAGGGAAGCCGGCCTGTCTAAGCTGGATTCTGAAGGGATGATTTGTCCCATGCCGGTGGTGCCTCTCTTTGAAACCATTGAGGACCTCAAGGAAAGTCCACGCATCCTGGATGAGTTTCTTTCCCATAAGGTAATCCTGAACAGTCTGGAGTATGTCAGGGAAAAGAGAAAATGGACCCGTCCGGTGCAGGATGTAATGATAGGTTATAGCGATAGCAATAAGGATGGAGGGATCCTTGCCAGTACCTGGCATTTATACGATGCTCAGGTGAAACTGGCTGCTGTGGGTAAAAAACACGGGGTGACCATCCGCTTCTTTCATGGCAAGGGAGGAACCATCAGTCGTGGAGCCGGACCCACACACTGGTTCCTTAAGGCTTTGCCCGACTCCACCCTGAGCGGACAGATCCGGGTTACCGAGCAGGGCGAGACCATTGAACGCAAATATGCCAACAGGGGCAATGCAGCTTACAACCTGGAATTGCTGCTTGCCGGAACGGCTCACCAGGCTGTGGTAAACCATCTGGAAAAGCCAGTAAGTGATCCCATCCGTGAATTGTTATTCTCCTACATGGCGAAAGAAAGCTTCACAGCCTTTAAGCAATTAACCCTGCATCCCTCCTTCATCCGGTTCTACGAACAGGCCACGCCCATCGATGTGATCGAATCGAGCAAGATCGGATCACGGCCTTCCCGGAGAAGGGGCAAGCGCAGCCTGGAAGATCTGAGGGCCATTCCCTGGGTCTTCAGCTGGACTCAATCGAGGATGCATATATCCAGCTGGTATGGTGTGGGGACTACCCTGGTGAAAATGAAGAAGGAAGAGGCTGATAAATATGCGCATTTGCGGGAACTGGTCAGGAGCGATGACTTTGTTCGATATGTACTGACCAATATAGATACCAGCCTGGCTGCCACCGATGAGACCATCATGAGCATGTATGCCGGACTGGTTGAAGAAGACGAGGTCAGGAATGACATTCTGGGTATGCTCCTGGACGAATTGGCTTTGACCCGTAAGATGATGCTGGATCTGCTTGCAACTCCCATATCCACCCGGCGCTTAAATCACCATCTTTCCACCCAGCTGAGAGCTGAGGCCTTACTGCCTCTTCACAGGGAACAGGTGGAACTGCTACGGGCCTGGAGAAAGGCCGGCAAGAAAGGGGATAAGGCCAATGCGGAGATCCTACTGCAGAACCTGTTACGCTCGGTGAACGCCATCGCCAATGCCATGGGTACAACTGGCTGATGCTTTAATTACTTTACTATCTTTATGGGAGAAGCATCCTGACCTATGAATACATTCAACGAAGCAGTGGTCCTTGGCCGGACCGGTCTGCAATGTGGACGCCTGGGAATATCCTCCAGTTATGGGGCCCCGGCATCGGCCTACGAAGAAGCCTTTGAAAGAGGCTGCAATTATTTTGTGATGGGCAGTTTTATGAAAGGGCGGTCCAGGCAGATGATAGAGGCCATTAAAAACATCAGCCGTTCGGGGCAGAGGGAAAAGCTGGTGGTCTGTTTGATGGAGTACACCCATACAGCTCTGATCGGGAAGGGCCATTTTTATCGGGGACTGAAAAAAATGGGTCTCGATTACGTGGATGTTTTCATGCTGGGCTATCATCCGCGCCAACCCGGGAAACAGCTTATGAACCTGGGTCTGAAACTTAAGGAGAAGGGAGTGGTGAAGCATCTGGCACTTTCGGGACACAGCCGTAAGCTATTTCCCAATTTGATGGAAAGTCCCATTGATATCTTCCAGCTTCGCTACAATGCAGCCAATAGTGGAGCCGAAAAAGATGTCTTTCCTTTTGTGGGTGGAGAAAATCGCCCAGGAATAATTTCTTTTACCGCCACCCGTTGGGGACAACTGCTGAAGGAGGCAAAGATGCCTCCGGGTGAAAAGGCACTTTCTGCTTCCGATTGTTATCGCTTTGTATTAAGCAATCCGGCGGTGGATGTGTGCATGACAGGGGCCCGCAACCTGGAAATGATGCGGGAAAATCTGAACACCCTGGATATGGGCCCTCTCAGTCCTGAGGAGATGGAACGGGTTCGGCGCATAGGAGATTTTGTCTATGGCAAACCCAGGTCCTAGGCTTTATTTCGCGAAATCTTTGTGCAGCATATCCAGGTCCATATCCATAATCCAGATATTAAAACCTTCTGACCGGGTACTGATGAAGGCCAGTTTTCTGCCGTCGGGCGACCAGCTGGGGCCTCCGTTGTGTGCATTTGGAGTGACAATAAGCGGCAGGCTCTTTCCACCCCTGAGAGGCATGATGTATAGACCCGAAGCATTATTTTCATACACTCCATATACTAGCCATTTTCCGTCCGGTGAAGGCACGGCATAGCGGTAGAGCGAAGCATGATGCCCCATTATTTGTTCTTTTTTCTGGCCATCGGCAGAAATGCTCCACAAGGTCGATTTCCTGGTCTCCCTGTCCATGAGTGCAATCAATACACTTTTCCCATCGGGTATCCAGGCACCTGGCATGGGGAGTTTGCCTTCCTCCCGGAAGATTTTACGAACCTTTCCCTCCTGCATTTGGTAAGTGCACAGGGATAATGAGCCTGCTTCCAGAAAGGCGATTTGTGAGCCATCCGGTGACCAGCAGGGGAGCCCTCCGTGTTGAATCTGTATGGAATCCGGCAGAAAGTATCGGGAGGGTCCTCCTTCTGCAGCTACCATCTTGATATTGTTTCCGGTGTCGGCATCAAATACCAGGAGCTTGCCATCGGGCGACCATTTGGGGTGCTCGGCCAGTTCATTCAGTATCTGCTCAGCTCCGCTTCCATCGGGTAAGATCCGCCAGAGCCCGTTTAATCCCAGGCTATCGTACCTGTCGGAATGCTGGTATATAAGGGATTTTCCATCGGGCGACCAGGTGGGAAAGCCTTTCTGGGCCCAACCAAAAGTTAGTTGGTGAACAGGGAATTTGTCCTGGGCGCACAGACCATTTAGGGCAAGTCCCAGAATTGCAAGCAGAACTCCGGTTTTTTTCATGACAGGTTTTAGCTGGAATGAATGTTCTCTATTCTTTGGCCATCGAGGGTCCTGTACTCCCTGGCCAGGTTGGCCGTGAGGCAGGAGTGGACCGGCAAAAAGAGTAATTTATCGCCGATATTCAGGCGATGGAACAGATCTTCGTCCGCATCCAGAATGCCGTGTTCCTGGGATAGACCGTTGAGCCAATAATCTGCTTTGCCTGGCAGCCAGCTACCAGCGCTGCTATCCACCATCCGTCCATAAATGGAGTGCCCGTCTTTCACCAGAAATTCTTTGGAGAAGTGCACGCCACCGCCGTGGACCAGTATCTGCATCCGATGGTGGTATTTCCCTGCCACAGGGCACTCCAGGGCCACGGCAATATCCTCCGGGGAACAGGCTCCCAGGGAGTGCTGGACCAGGTCGTAAAACACAAAGTTTCCAGGGGTGATCTCATCGATTCCCGAGAAGTTTTCCTGGATGCTGCAATTGGGTGTGTCTCCAAAGAGCACCCTGGGACCATATTCTGCAAATTGTTCCTTCAAAGTGCCCAGATCATGGAGCGCCTTCAGGTGTATGGAATCCTGCTCTTTCCGGTCGGATGCCTTGTAGGAATGTCCTGCATGGCAATAGAAGCCTTTGAATGTAAGCCGGGGATTTGTATCCGATTTTTTGAGGATTTGCTGGATGAGATCTGCATTCCCGCTTCTTATCCCTGTTCGACCATATCCGGTATCTATGTCCAGGTAGAAATCCACCGGATGACTGAGCTGATTTAAAAAAGGAAGAGCAGCGGGGGTGTCCAGCAAGATGGAGAGCTTACAGCTATCAGCCAGGTTTTTGAGCTCGTCCAATTCACCGGGATGAAAAGGGAAGGCTATCAGGATATCCTTCCATCCCGCACTGGCAAAATAGCGTGCCATCCGGAAAGAAGAGACAGTAATTCCCTCCACCGGGTAATCACGAAACCAGGAGGATATTTCGGCCGATTGATGGGTTTTGCAGTGAGGTCTGAAGGAGAGTCCATGATCCCGGGCCTTATTATACATATTTTGGATGTTGCTAAGACAGGTTTCCTTATGGAGATAGAGAGTTGGCATGCTTGGAAGGTCTATACTTTCGTTTCCCCAGCGAGGGTAGGCTGCTCCCTGCTTCTTCTGACAAGGATTTCCGAGAGTGCCAGACTGGATATACAAAACATAAGGAAAAGATAAAATCCGCCCAGTAGCTGGGTCCCGTTGGTTGAAAATATTTCTACGGGTTTTGCCGATTCGGTGAGCATGTCAAGCTGACTGCCGATGATGCCGTTGAATCCGATGTAGGCCATAAAGATGGCTACCACAATCACATCGGCCATGGACCATTTTCCCGATTTAATTACAAAAAAGCGGACCACTTTGTTTTCCTTTAAATGTCTCACATTGTAGACATAGAGCACAGAACTGATGAGTTTAAGGCCCGGAAATACAATACTGAAAAGAAAGACCAGACAGCCCACAAAGATCATGGGCAGGCTGCCCTCTTCCATCAGGATGCGGACCACATCGGTGATGCTTTTACTCTGGAAGAAGATGATATTGTCAAAAAATTTCACCTCTTCACCCATCAGGTAGAATAGCAGCAGATCTATCCGGGCCTCCAGGTCGATCATAGGGGTGGTGATCCCCCCCATTAACAGACACAGAGAAGACAGGAGCAGCAATATGGATTGCACAGGGGTGAGTGCGTCTTTGGAGAGGGTGTTTATGAGAAAGAGGATGCTGAGCAGGATGATGATCACTACCACCCTGAAGCCTATGTAGTTCTTTTTAACTTCGATGGCATTCTCCAGTTCCTGCTGGCAATCCGTCTTATTTGAACATCCGTATTTTTCCAGAAGAAGGTCCAGAGTTTCCATCTGATCCAGGCTGAATGTACTGGCTTTAAAATCCTCCAGTCTTTCAGAAAGGAACTCCTGAAGCAGGGCTTTGTTATCGGGTTTGTTCAGTTCCAGCAGGAGCTGGCCGGCATAAGACGGGACGCTGTCACGCAACTGGTCCACATTAAATACCATGTTCATGGCCAGGCGTTTCATGGCAGAGAACTGGCCGGCTAACCTTTCCATTACCATAAGTTCCACTTCATCAATCATCCGGTAAAGAATGTTTTCCAGGTTATGAAGAAGTTTTTCCCTGCTTTCAGGGGTTAACTCGTATTCCACAATCTTAATACTCAGTATGGTGGTTACCTGGTCGGTCCACTCGTCCACATTCAGCAGGCCATATCGTATATGGTTGATTTCTGCCAGGTCGGTCTTTAGTTTCTGGTTTTGCCTTGCATGGACGATCAACTGTACGGTCAGTACAGCCGCAAGCGCAAAGATGATTGCGCTGATAAAAATTTTCAGGAGCGTGGTCTTATTGTAAGCCTGAGACATCGTATTTCTCCAAATATCAGCACCATAAGTTACTCAAAAAGCGGCTGATTTGCCTAATTAGCCCATAAAAAACCCACTTGATTCAGCCGGTTTTGCTTCAATTGCCAGATATATATCACCCTCAGTTTCAAATAATCTGCTACTTTTACCTCCTCATTTTAACCAATTCTTTCCAACATGTCTGTTAGAATATCTGCGCTACTGCTTTTTAGCGTCCTGCTAAACCTGAATAGCTTTGCCCAATCCGATCCGGTGATGCAAAAAATCGTGGAAATCGGAAATGCCGATAACCGTTCCATGGAGCATCTGGATATATTATGCAACCGTTTTGGCGGAAGGCTCATCGGATCCGATGCCTATGAAAATGCAGCACTCTGGGCTGCTTCCAAGTTTGAAGAGTGGGGCATGCAAGTGGTGATGGATGAGGTGGGAGAATTGCCTGTGGGATTTAACCGGGGACCCTGGTTCGGGAAATTACTTTCAGAAAACGGAATGGTGCTACACTTTGCCACCCCTTCCTATACTTCCGGAACCAAAGGGGTTCAGCGGGGACATGTCTTGATCGAGCCTAAAACGGAAGCTGAGTTCGAGCGCATGAAGGGAGCTCTTAAAGGTGCCTGGGTGCTGATCGGGGGTACGAATGATGGCTGGCCCATTGATATCTCTGTCGCGGCTGACAAGCTGAGGGATTCCATCAAAGTGGTCAATGCGGAAATAGAAAAATCCAACAACCTGATACGCCGCGAGAATTGGAGCAACCGCGGGAGCGGGAAGCCGGAGAAGGAGCTGCTGCCCATGACTGAAGAACCTGCACTTTTCTACAGAGAAATGGTGGAAGCCGGAATCCTGGGCATTATCCAGTCGTCCAGCACACCCATACGGGTGCTCTATGACCGGAAGAATCTTCCCGATATGACTTTTGAAACCCTTCCCACGGTTCCCGACATCAAACTGGATGAACACCAGTACAAGACTATCCACCAGATGGCCGAGGAGCGCCGTTACTTCCAGCTGGAGTTTGACATTCGCAACCATTTTAAGATGGGACCGGTGAAGTATCACAACGTGATCGGAGTCATACCCGGTACGGAATATCCCGATGAATATGTGATCGTTGGAGGCCACCTGGATGCCTTTGACGTGGCTACCGGAGGTGTGGACGATGGATCGGGAGTCACCCCTTCCATGGAAGCGGCCCGGCTCATCATGGAAGCTGGCGGAAAACCAAAACGGACCATCCTGGTGATCCTCTGGGCTGGTGAAGAGTTCGGACTCCTGGGTTCCCGAAGTTGGGTTAGTCGTTACCAGGCAGATCTCGATAAGGTAAGCAACATGGTGAATCGCGACGGAGGGCCCACCGTACCGGTTTCACTTACCGTATCGGCTGCGCAAATGGAGGATTTCAAAGAGATTGCTGAGGTCATCAATACCATCAATCCCGATTTCCCCCTGGAGTTGAAGGAACGCACGCCCAGACCCAAACCTGAAAGGGCCTGGGGTACCGACAGCGGCCCCTTTGCTGTAAAGGGAGTGCCCACCATTGGTTTTGACCTGGGCGATCCCAAAGGATACAATTTCTCCTACGGGGAGATCTGGCACACCGAAAGGGATACCTACAACAAAAGCATACCCGAATACCAGGAGCAAACCGCTACAGCTACCGCCGTACTGGTTTACGGACTGGCCAATCTTGACCACCTCTTAAGCCGTGAAGGCTACTATGTGGAAAAGAAAGCCGAAGCGGAACCTGCGAAAAAGAAGAAACGAAATCGCAAATAATCCAATTTCGAATTAGCCGTTTCTGGTAATGTATGGACTTTTGTTCCTCAGTGCAAAGGACCAATTAGCTCCACAATAGTACCATCGGGATCCTGAACAAGGACAAAATGATCTGTCTCGCCCAGTGGTATGGGAGTATCACCCATTAGTTTTACTCCGTGCTTCTTTATTCTTTTCAGAAAGGGATCCAGGCTACTCACATTGATGGTAATGTATTGCATGCCAGTGTCGTCATGAATGTATTTCGGCATGGGATGTGTTCCGTCCTTGCCAAAACTCATGAGTTTCCACTGGTTGGCATCGGGACTGTCCTGCAGTTTCAGGACGTCCACATGAAAGGCGATCTTGTCTGTAAGCCCGGAAGACTTTCCAAAATCTGCATCCACATCAAACTCACCCACTTTGGTCATTCCGATTACATTCAAGTAAAAATCGAGGGATTTTTGAAGGTCTTTGGTGACCACACCTACGCCTATCAGGCCACTTGAAAATTCGCTTTGTGCCATGATTTTACTGCTTAATGGGATTAGGCATGCAAGTGCTAAAAATAATACTAGTTTCTTCATATCAAGGGTTTTAAATTTTAATTGAGTCGTAGACCAGCACCTTTTTCCACAAGGATGATGCATTATCAATAAAGTCCAGATGGGCCTGATGTTCCTGGTAGTGGTCCTGTTCCTTTTTTGAGTCGAAGCTAAGGATGAGGCTGTAGGTCCAGGTATTATCGATCACGTCACGATCGGTGGGTGCAGGTTTGCCGATATGACTGGTCCTGATGACATCCACCTGATCGATGAATTTCCTGAGTTCATGTTCAAATTTTTCGCCCACCTCTTTGGAATCGTTAATTAGCCAGAAATACACCACATGGAAAAACTCGCCTTGTGGTTCATTCGTATGCTCATTGGCACGGGCAATGCCTCCCAGGCTAAGTAAAGCGGCAATGCCACCCAGTTTGCTGATAAAATTTCTTCTAGTTTTCATAATTCTATTTGGAATAAAATGTGGTTACACTACCGGCTGGTGCATTAAATACCAGCATTCCCTCTTTGAGATGATATTCTCCCAGTGGGGCATACTTTTCAACTATATGATCAAGCTCTTTTGAATCAGGATTTTTTGTACTTCTGTAAGCCTCAAAGCTGCCGCTTTTGCTGCCCCGTACAGAAACAGCGATTTTTTGTGGTTTCTTGTTGATATTGACCACCACAAAGGCATCAGGATTGTCTGTTCCATTTGATGCGAAAGCGATCACTGCAGTTTCCGAATCCATGGCACTGGCTTCTGCTACTTTCATGCCAGGCTGACCTGCCCGTGAAATCTGTTTATAGAAGTAATAACCGGGCCGGACTCTGTAGCTTCCATCCTCAGAAACCGTAAATGCTGATCCGGGATTTGGATCACCACCCACCCAATGCGGAGGACGCTGAATACCAGCCCAGGGAATGATGGCATTCACCTTGGCAGTATAGATGTTTCCATGCATTTCCTTGATGTTGAAAGCATCCATCTTGCTCCAGCTGGTCGATGTCACCCATGCATGCAGATCTGGCCTTACATTACGTAATCTGTCGATGCCGGTACTTTTGTGTTCCCCGAACCAACGTCCGTAGTTCCCGCTATAGAATCCGTGACTGGTGATCAATCCCAGCCTCTCCAGTGCAGCTTCATCCTGCAGCAAGGCCTCTGTGTATCCCCAGGTGCTGAAACGATACCAGTTGGTTGTTTCGCCGGGTGTGATGCCCACGTCGCCAAGACCGGAAGCCTGTAGCTTCTCAGGCATTAGTTTGACGAATTCTATTACCTGCTCAGGTGGCCAGTAAAGGTTATAATCGTGCCCTTTGTCTTCGGTAAATCCTTTCTGATCCCAGCGCCGCCAATCCTCACCTTCGTTATGCAGCGAAAGGTATTTTACCGGAAATTTTTCCTCCTCTTTCAAAAATTTGATCCAGTCAATCATATAATTTGCCACTGCATCGGTATAGGCAGGATCCAGGTCTCTTCCGCGGTGTACTTTTTGCTTGGTGGTGTAGCCTGGAGGACCATAGAGTGTGGTGATAATTTGCAAATCCCGGCCACTGCTTCGCGTTAATTTGAGGCCTTCCCTTACAAAATACCTCATGTTTTCTGTGGTATACCTGTGGTTAAATTCACCCCCGGGCTCTGTCTGATGCAATGATCCCAGGAACATTTTTACCAAGCCTACCTTCAGCCCGTCTTCTCCGAATACAAGCTTGATAATTTCTTGTTTCTCGACCTCATCCAGAAGACTGAAACCGCCATATTCCTGATTAAAAGTTTTCATGTCGGAGCTATGGGCAGTTTCCACGTAGTTGAATCCAAATCCATCCCATACCTGAAGGGTTCTGGAGAAATCAACTTTTGCCTGGACTGATGTAAAATCCAGGGCCTGTGAAAAACCGTTGTGAAGAGTAAGGAAGCTTGCAATTAAAAGTAAAGCAAATTTTCTCATAGGATCAGTATTGTTGGAAACCAAATGCAAATTATACATTAATGAGAGTATTACAAACTAAGTAATAATAATGCCTTTGGATTCTGATACAATTCAGACCGAATCCCTATATTTATTGACAAAGCGGATCTTATGAAAGCACTGGTTCTTGAAGAGTACAACAAACTTGTTTATAAGGATTTTCCAGATCCAAAGCTGATCGAAAATGAAGTTATGGTCAGGGTGGAGGCTGTTGGAATTTGCGGTTCGGATGTGCACGGCATGGACGGCAGCACCGGTCGGAGGGTTCCTCCCCTTGTTATGGGTCATGAAGCTGCCGGGACCATAACTGAATTGGGCAGAGATGTTAAGGATTGGAGTGTGGGCGACCGTGTAACTTTTGATTCCACCATATATAAACTGGATGACTGGTACACCCGCAAAGGGCTCTATAACCTAAGCGATGATCGAATGGTACTGGGGGTAAGTCCGGGAGACTGGAAGAGACATGGAGCTTTTGCAGAATTGGTGAATATCCCTCAACATATATTATACAGGATCCCCGATGGTGTGAGTTTTACCCAGGCCTCCATGGTGGAACCAGTGGCAGTTGCAGCCCATGCAGTGGAGCTGACTCCTGTTGCCTGGAACGATACAGCTGTGGTGGTGGGAAGTGGCATGATCGGCCTGTTTGTGATCCAGGTTTTACGTGCCAAAGGTTGCGGAAAGATCATAGCCATTGACCTGGAGGACGATAAACTGAAACTGGCCCGGGAATTGGGAGCCGATGTGGCTTTGAATGCCGGCAAAGACGATATTAAAAAAGAGGTTCTTGCCCTGACTGCCAACAGGGGAGCCGATGTGGCCTTTGAAGTAGTGGGGATCAGTGAGACCCTGAATACGGCCATTAACAGCGTGCGCAAAGGAGCCACGGTTACCCTGGTGGGCAACCTGAGTCCCACCGTTGAACTTCCCATGCAGGCTGTGGTGACCCAACAGATCCGCTTGCAGGGATCCTGTGCCATCTGCGGGGAATATCCTGCTGTACTGGATATGATAGCCCGAAAGGAGGTCAATGTGGAGGCTATTCTCAGTGCAGAAGCACCCCTTTCTGAAGGAGCCGAATGGTTTCGTCGACTGTACAATAAGGAAGCCGGACTGATCAAAGTAGTATTAAAACCCTGAAAAAGATGACTCAACAACTACGGACAGCCCTGGTAGGCGTGGGAAAGGTGACCGATATGCATGCACGTGCCCTGGTGAATTTGAAGGAATCCCATTTTACCGCAGTATGTGGCAGGAGCAGGGATAAGACGCAGGATTATGCGGCCAAATATGGCATAAAAGCCCATATGGATGTAGCTGAAATGGTAAGCCGTGAAAAGATTGATGTGGTGATCATCTGTACGCCCCATCCCAACCACAAAATTCCTACCCTGGCGGCTCTGGAAGCAGGAGCCCATGTATTGGTTGAAAAACCCCTGGCTTCTTCGCTGGAGGATTGCGATGCCATGATTGAGGCATCAAAAAAGCACAACAAGCAAATCGGCGTGGTTTGTCAACGCCGCTGGTATCATCCTGCCTTGAGGGTGAAAGAAGCCATTGAAGAAGGCAAAATAGGTAAACCGGTTTTTGGTACAGTTAATATGCTGGGGTGGCGTGATGAAGCCTACTACGAGAGCGATCCATGGCGGGGAACCTGGAAAGGGGAAGGAGGAGGGGTTCTGGTGAATCAGGCTCCTCATCAGTTGGATATGATTCAATGGTTTATGGGAGAGATCGATGAGCTTTACGGCCAGTGGTCCAATCTGAACCATCCCTACATTGAAGTGGAGGATACAGCCAATGCCATATTAAAATTTCAGAACGGCGCAGTGGCTAATATCATCGTTTCCAATTCGCAGAAGCCGGGTATTTACGGCAAGGTGCATGTGCATGGTGAGAATGGTGCCTCTGTGGGCGTACAGACCGACGGAGGGGCCATGTTCGTGGCCGGAATGACTTCCATACTGGAGCCGCCAGTCAATGACCTCTGGACGGTTCCGGGTGAGGAGCAGATGTTGCATCAGTGGGTAAAGGAAGACAGTGAGTTTTTCAATAGGCTCCCCAATCAGATGGATTACTTCCACGAACGCAACCTCGAGGATTTTCTGCAGGCAATTCTGGAAGGCAGGGAGCCTATGATTACCGGGGAAGATGGCCGTGTAACTGTTGAGATTTTTACCGCAATTTACCGGTCCACACGGGATGGTTTGCCGGTGAAATGGCCCCTCAAACCTGAATACGGGAATGATTTCGACGGGAGAATTTAATCCTTAATTCCAGTCACCTGAAAGAAGGACCTGGACTAACTATTCTATTGCCGTCTGGAAATCAGCCTCTTCCAAAGCAATTAGATAAAGAATACGCTTATTGTTTCCAGCCAATCCGTGCAATTTTGGGTGCCAGAAACTGCCATGCGAATATGGAATTTAAGGAAAAGAGCCCTATATTACCAGCTGCTCCCAGCTAAGCCAGCTTTACATGAAAAAATCACGTATCAGAGGTCTGCTATATGTGGGATGGGTGCTTACCATCCTTTTTACTGCTTGTAAGCCAGAGGATAAAGTCATTGTTCCCGAAGGTCCGGAAGTTGAGTTGTGGTATGGTAAACCGGCTTCCGTTTGGGAAGAAGCTTTACCTCTGGGTAATGGCAGATTGGGGGCTATGATTTTTGGTGGCACCAGCAAAGAACGGATACAATTAAACGAGGAGTCCATTTGGACCAGGCAGGGTGGCTATGAGGATAGCGACGGAAGCAAAGCAATCCCGGAGGTACGAGAGCTCCTCTTCGATGGAAAGTATAAGGAGGCACAGGACCTGGCTGTGAAAGAATTATTACAGGAAAGGCTACCCACAGGTACCAATGCTTACCAAACCCTGGGCGACCTCTGGATCACCTACGATGATTCCTCAGCTGTGTCTGACTATAAAAGATCTCTGAGGCTTGACAGTGCTCTGGTCAGGGTAAATTACACAAAGAGCGATAAGAAATTCCAACGAGAGGTTTTTAGTTCCGCAAACAGGAATGTAATCATGTTTCGGGAAAAGGCTCTTGATGGAGGAAAAATCGATTGTCATATTCAACTCAGCCGTCCCAAGAAAGGAGCTGTGATTATGTATGGTGACAAAATGATCACCATGAAACAATATGTGGATGAGGGAGATGGAGTTATGCTGGCTGCCGGTGTTAAGCTGATAATAATTGGCGGACATGTGCATTCCTGGGGTGACCGTCTTGAAGTGGATGGGGCTCGTAGCATGGAGTTGAGAATAGTTTCCTCTACCGATTATTTTGGCGAAGAGCCCTGTGCCGACTGTGAGGCTTGTCTGGGGCAATCGCTGGAATGCAATTTTAAGCGGGCTCTGGAAGAACACGTTGAAGAATACCAGGCTTACTTCAACCGGGTAAACATTGATCTGGGAAGATCAGGCACACAGGATCTCCCCACCAACGAGCGGCTCGAAAGAGTAAAAAAGGGCAAAAGCGATCCCGGTTTGGCGGAGCTGTATTTTAATTACGGACGTTACCTTCTGATAAGTAGTTCGCGGCCAGGAAACCTTCCTGCCAATCTGCAGGGCATATGGAATGAACATATGGAACCACCCTGGAATTCGGACTACCACATTAACATCAACCTGCAGATGAATTACTGGCCAGCGGAAGTCACCAACCTTTCCGAATGTCATATGCCTTTCCTGGAATTCATTGGGGATTTGCGTCAATCAGGCCAGAAGACTGCCAGTACTACCTATAATTGCCGGGGTTGGGTGGCCCATCACACCACCGATGTCTGGCATCAGACCCAGTTATTCGGTTCACCCAACTGGGGTATGTGGCCCATGGGGGCGGCCTGGGCGAGCACTCATATCTGGGAACACTTTTTGTTTACGGGTGATACTACCTTCCTAAAGGATTATGGATATAGCGTGATGCGCGAAGCAGCACTGTTTTTATCTGATTTTCTGGTGGAGCATCCCAGGACAGGCAAATTGGTTACCGGTCCTTCCATCTCACCTGAAAATACCTTTATCACACCTTCAGGCGAAACTGCAGCCATGAATATGGGTCCTGCCATGGACCTGCAAATCGTCTGGCATCTTTTTAATTCCGTAATTGATGCCGCTCGGGTCCTGGGCTGGGATTACGAATTTGCAAGCTTGCTACAGACTCAATTGGAGCAACTTGCACCGGTTGAAATCGGTGAGGATGGAAGGATCCTTGAGTGGTCGGAGGAAGGGCTAACTGAGGCCGAACCCGGTCACCGGCACATATCCCATCTTTACGGGCTTCATCCCTCACCGCAATACAACTGGGCCGATACTCCTGAATACATGACGGCTGCCAAGAAGGTGCTCACCCACCGCCTGGAGCACGGGGGCGGACATACCGGATGGAGCAGGGCATGGATAATCAACTTTTACGCCAGACTTCAGGACGGGAAAGAGGCTTATCATCATGTTCAGAAACTCCTGGAAAAGTCCACACATCCCAATCTCTTTGACAACCATCCACCTTTCCAGATTGATGGTAATTTCGGGGGAACAGCAGGCATTGCCGAAATGCTGCTTCAATCTCATGCAGGTTATCTGGACCTGCTTCCTGCACTTCCGAAAGCCTGGGAGAATGGACAGGTTAGCGGTTTGATGGCCCGTGGAGGTTTTGAGGTGGATATGGTCTGGGAGGAGAGCATACTCGTGGACCTTCAGATACTTTCCAAGCTAGGTAATACCCTGAATCTGAGGTTTGGAACCAGTGAGGCCCAACTTGCCACCGTACCTGGTCAGGTGATAAGCCTTATCGATGTAATGCGGATCTTGTAAGGCGAATGCATTTTTTTGAAAGCAGAAAATAGCCCCAACCCATTTTTCCCACAAAATCCTGAAGGTCTATTCACTTAGATCCAGCCGGACGGTTCCGGCCGATTAGACTTTAGAAGGGGAATTTCCTAACTTGTTGGGTATAAAAAGGAAAATCATGGCAAAACAAATTCGATCGGGACACATTGGCATTCTTACTTCGGGGGGAGATACACCGGGCCTGAATGCAGCCATCAGGGGGATAGGAAAAACAGCCACCAGAGGTGCAGGCATGCAGGTCATTGGGTTCAGGGATGGATTCAGGGGCTTGATGGAGAACCGTTCCGTACGTCTTGATAACAAAATGCTGTCGGGGATCCTTACCCTGGGAGGTACCATCCTGGGAACCAGCAGGGACAAACCCCATAAAATGCCCATGGGTGGCAAATTTGTGGATATGACCGATGTTATCGTGGAGAATTACCATAAAAACCACCTGGATGTACTGGTCTGCCTGGGAGGCGGGGGTACGCTGAAGAATGCTTATCGGCTGAGTCAGGCAGGTTGTAACATCATTACCCTGCCCAAAACCATTGACAACGATATCATGGGGACCGATGTGACCTTCGGATTTGATACGGCCCTGGGCATTGCCGTAGATGCCATAGACCGTCTGCATAGCACTGCCTCGAGTCATCACCGGATCATCATTGCAGAGATTATGGGGCACCGGGTGGGATGGCTTGCTCTGGGCGCAGGTGTGGCCGGAGGGGCCGACGCCATTCTGATCCCTGAAATCCCTTATACCATGGACAAGCTGGCCGATTCCATCCTGGAAAGGGTGAGCCGGGGAAAACGCTTCAGTATTGTGGCAGTCGCAGAGGGTGCCATCACGGTGGAGGGAGCCAACAAGATAAAAGCGCTTGAGAAAAAACTTGAGGCAGCTGAGGGCGATGAACGCTCAAAGCTGAAAAAGCAATTGAAGCAGCTCGACCGGAAATACCGGGGATCTACCATGGAGATGGCACAGGAGCTGGAGGAAATTACCGGGCTCGAAACCCGGGTAACGATCCTGGGTCATCTGCAAAGGGGAGGTACCCCTTCAGCCCTTGACCGGATGCTGGCAACCAGGCTGGGAACCTCAGCTGTAGATTTAATAAGGGACGAACAGTATGGAATCATGGTGGCTGTGGATGGTGAGCAGACCAAAGCTGTTCCCCTGCAGGATGTCGTCGGGAAGATCAATTATGTGCCCCTCGATCACCCCTGGGTTGTTGCTGCCCGGAATCTGGCCACCAGTTTCGGGGATTAGTTTCCTTCTTATTCAGCTTTGTAGCTAGGATGCCTGGGCCCATGTCCCAGGTAGGGCACCTCGTCAAATTCTTCTCCGCCTCCGGTAGCCCTGGGATCGCCTGTGGCCAATAGTTGTTCCATGAGGCGGGCTGACAATTCCTCTTTGATGTCTGCATAGGAGGGATCCCCTGCCAGATTCACTAGCTGGTCAGGATCCTTTTGGCAATCGTACAATTCTTCGGCAGGCCTTTTCCCAAAGGCCAGATCGTAAAGTCTGCTATGAGTTTCATCCTTCTCCCTATTGTCCACCATGTAAGTCTTTGTGGCACCATTATCGCAGTCGCCCAGCCAGCAATAGGGGATGGCGGCTTCCTTGTAATTGGGTGTTCCGGACGGCCAGCGATCTTCCCTGAAATTCCTGATGTACAGGTAGTCGTGAGTGCGGATGGCTCTTACGGGGTAGCCTCCCATATCTTCTT
>Ga0180430_10000994_pt1 | contig 29221 bp, 32 predicted proteins | sample SS_ome_9_FD_132999 | JGI IMG/M metagenome (GOLD analysis project Ga0180430, IMG submission 132999) | Hypersaline lake sediment archaeal communities from the Salton Sea, California, USA - SS_1_S_2 metaG | ecosystem: Environmental > Aquatic > Non-marine Saline and Alkaline > Hypersaline >... | reverse complement strand
GAAAACTCATCCGATCCTGCTGATGCAATTGAACCGATCTGTTTGCCGGATACACAGATTGCAAACACTTTTGGTTATCGCACCAAATTCAGCGTAACAGAAACCGGCAATGCCGTTTCTTCCTATGTAGACAATTGGGAAGTGAAACTCGCTGGTGGTGCGTCTGAAATTTCTCCTGGTGTAATTGAATACGTGAATAGCACAGCAACAGTTTTCTTCTATGCATATGACAAGAACATTCGTGTTGAAATTTATCAAGGAACAACTCTCCTGGCGTCCACATCCGATTCGACAGCGCTAACAGCAGCAGAAAAAACCTTGGTTCGCAGCGATGAAGCATCCAAGTGGTTTGATGAAAACTTCTCGATCTATGGTATAGATAGAACCATATCGAGTGGTTATGCAAATTACATGGGAAAAATTACGTTTACGCACAATCCAAACCTTGGAAGAAATTACACAATTCGTACCTTCAAAGGTGATGGTTCGAGCCGTTGGAAGCTTTTATTCCGCTATCCCATTGATCGTTCCACTGTTGGTTGTCCGACACCGCCTCCTGGTGCTCCTGGTGCTCCTGGTGTTCCTGGTGCTCCTGGTGTTCCTGGCTACCCTGGTGCTCCTGGTCGGCCTGCCACTGGTGGCGGCGGCAATTGGTATGACGGCGGCGACGCAGGTTGCGGCGACCCTGGCGGCGATTGCGATGGCGGCGGCGGCGGCGGCGGTGGCGGCAGTGGTGGTGCCAAAATCGTTTGTACTGCCATGAACAATGAATATGGCTTTGGTTCATATCGCCAAGCAATCTGGCTTGAGCAATCAAAAACACTCCATCCTGCTTATCAGCGTGGTTATCATGCGATTTTCAGACCACTAATTAAATATTACAAGGGTGGAAACTCGTTGCCACGAAGAGCAGTCAAGCATTCGGTGGAATATATTGTAAGAAGCCGAACTGCTGATATTCGACAACAAAAGCGCGGCAAACGTTTCTGGCCGGGTGCAGCATTACGCGCAGTATTTGAGCCATTGTGTTTCGTTGTTGGTCTGATGATTCGACCAAAGTCAGATAAATAGAGGATAAGAAATGACAAATTTGACAGATGAAGCTCTATTCACAACTAAGAGACGTACTGTAGCGTTGCGAATGATTTTTCGTGGATTGAAGCCAAACACGATCTATACGATGACGCTCAACGGTGTCGATCACTCATTCGCAACGCGAAAGAATGGCGGTGATTATGGCGGAACTCTATTATCGTCTTCTGATGGCGAACTTTTATTGGAGTGTTTGGTTGAGGTTCCAAACACTCTAAACTTCTCAAAGGATAACCGAGTTTTTGAAAAGAAGCAAACTCGCGCGCTTACATCCGAAGGAGAACGTTTCAAAGACCCGAAGCAGAAGAAGAAAGAAAATGTTTATCTATCAAAAACCATCTTTGAACTGAGTGACGCAACAGGACTTTCAAAAGCACAGCGAATCTACAATTCGAATATTCTTCTTCCATTCTCGCCTGATTTAGATTTGACCAATTACGAGGATACATAATAATGCCACTCCTTACCAAAAGTTTTGATGGTGCACAGGTTTTCTATGTCGATCCGGCAGTAGTAAACGATGCGCCAACTTGCGACATTTCGGCAGTAAATCTATACTTCAAGTTCAAGCCAGATTTCAACTTGAACCTGACAAACTCACGTCCTGGTGTTGTTGTCTATATCGTACCGACTCGATATGGTGTTCCTCTAATTACGCGAGATAGCGGCGTTTTTACACTCGAACAAGCCGAATTGTCGTATTCTGATATCACGACATCATCGGATGCCACGGTTCCAAGCACGTTTCGTTTTCCTCGTCCTATTACAGTTGAAACTGGTAAAGAGTATGCAATTCTCTGGTCATATGATTTGTCCAGCCAATACGTAATTTGGAAAAGTAAAGTTGGCGAAGTTTTGACTGGCTCAACACTGATCTCTCCTGGCCCATCAAACAAAATCGTTGGCAAATATTATACGTTCAACACAGTATTTCAGGCAACTGATGATTCCAACCTGGATGAATACTTGAAAAACTGGCGGCCTGTTAGTGATACGACAATCAAATTCGACATCAAGATTGCTCGATACTCGCATGGCGGCATTCCTGTTTCTGGTAATAGTTCAATCGATAGTTCTACGATTATTAGACCACGCGAAAATTCTTCTGTCACTGCAAACAACACAAGCTCCAACGCTGGGTTTAATATCAACTTCAACTCGTATGAATACATTCTTTATGACTTCGATAGATCGACAGAAGGGCAGTTTATTGGTGCACAACAAGCATATCAAAACACCGTTTTCTATCCTGGTGGATGGTCAAACTCAAATTCATATCTAACCATCACGACAACTTCTGGAAACAATGTTATTGTAGCAAACACACTTCTTCCAAATGGTGCTACATTTCAGTGGTCTAACATATTCTCGACGATTGACGAAAACAGCAAAATCGTCGTAACCGACGAAACAACGACAAACATTCGTGGTATTGCTGCAATTGAATCAAACACTCGCTTGGTTCTCACTGAAGAAGTTTCGTTCTCATCCAGCAACGCCAAGGTGATGATTACGCCAACTGGTCGCTGTTCGCAATTTGACAGAACATCTCCATTTGGAATTTCTAGTTCATTCTTGATGCTGGTTGATTCTTCAGCCAACAGTACAGTTCGTTTTGTGAACAACACAATTACTGCTGTTACTGTCACCAACGGTGGTTCTGGATATAACAACAGCGATGTTTTCTATGTGAAAGGTTTCGAAAACGTTCCCGGCGTCGTAACTGGTGGTTATGTTGCAGTTGCGAATCTGGTAACGAATTCCACTGGCGGAATTACTGCCCTTCACTTCTCGAATCTTGGTTGTGGTTTTGTCAACAGTGCAAGCATTGAGGCAGTGGTTGCAAATTCTTCACAAGTAGGCAATACCACATCCAACACAAGCGCTGGCTCAAGCGCAACCTTTACATATACTGTTGGTGCTGATCTTCGAACAGAATATGGCAGCAACATTTTCCGCGATTGTACAGTTCGAAATCTTGAATTGGGTGAATTTGTTCCATTCTTTACAATCGACGACACCGAAGACAACGACTATAACCTGAAACTGGAAACCAATTACTACAAAACACCAGATTCAAATGTCATTGCCAACGAAGCGTTTTATGTAAATGATGGTGGAACAACCAACCAACTTGATATTGTCATGTATGACGTAAATTATGTTGATTACCTCGACAAAATTCCTGCCATCATGTCAAAGTCCAACGAATTCAATACTCTGTATGCAAATGGCAATCCAAACGACAAGGTTAGCAACACTTCTACTCTCACGAGTGAATCATTCAAGCTGACTGTTGATGTTGATTATTCAAACTCTGATTTCTCAACCATTCGTTTCTGGGAACCAAAGATTCTGTTCACAAAGCATATCATTAACAATGATTACACAGATGAACACACGGATAGTGGCAATGCATATGCAAAGGGCATAACAAAAACGTTCAATTTTGCTCGAACCGCCGAAGACTTGCGTCTATTCCTTACGGCATATCGTCCTGCTAATACTGATGTTCGCGCATATGCACGCATCTTCAAAAACGAAGACCCAGATGCTTTTGACGATAAAAACTGGACAGAGTTGGAAGTAAAGGCTGGCAACAATCTCTTCTCGTCAACCAGTGATTTGGATGACTTCATTGAAATGGAATTTGGTTTCTTCCAAGTGCCACAAACACGAACTGCTCTTGATGGATCAGTACAAATTCAATCAGGCAATGCTACTGTTGTTGGATCAGGCACTACATTTTCTACTGATCTGGCAGTTGGTGATCTTGTTTACATGTATCAGCCTCTTTTTGTTAACAATCATTTGGTCGTTTCGGTTGCTTCCATCACCAACAACACAGAATTTGTTATGGACACGACAACAGCCAACGTTTCGTTGATCACTGAGGGAATGAACATAGAGAAAATCACATATCCTCGACAAGCATTCAATAACAAGCAAAACGATAACATCGTTCGCTATTACAACAGCGCATATTCAAAATTCGATGGATACGAGTCTATTGCAATCAAAATTGTTATGTTGTCGTCAAATCCACACATCATTCCTCGAATTGACGATATGCGTGGTGTCGGATTGAGTGCATAACCATGAAACCAATCAAGAACGCACCCGGCCTATATCGAGACGAAAAAACCAACGTTATCATAAATACCAACGAGTCGGAATACAAAATGATACTCGAAAGGCGGCGACACAAAAAGGAATTGGACAAGGTTACATCCGAAGTGAATGATTTGAAGCGCGAACTCGATGAATTGAAAACACTAATCAAGGCAAACGCTAGATGACACAATCAGTAACGCTCATCAACATCACTACAGATACATTTCAAACGCTGATCAATAAAGTCAATGAGTTGGCAAACTTGACATCAAACACCATTGTTACTGCCAACTCGGACGCGAATGGTTCCATTACCACTGGTAATGCGTATGGTAATGGAATCTTCTCTTATACAACATTGACAGCAGTCAATGGTTTGCGTGGTGGTAATGTTCAATCGAGCGCAGAACTACCAATAACTTCCAACGTTGCTGTTACTGGCGTTAGAGTTGGCATAGGCAACTCAACCGTCAATAGTGTGGTAAATAGTACGTCACTGACATTTTCAAATTCCACTGTTTCCTTTACCTTTACCAAACCAACCGCCGCACAAAAAGCGGATGACGCATATTTTCTCAATGCAAACGGATCGTGGTTGTTGGCAACAGGCAGACAACCAATAGAACATACTACAACCGGAACTTCTGCACAGGAAGTAGATTCTTGGTTGCTATCTGCCTACTTTAGCATGGAATACACGTCAACAATCAATGACAATGCTGCCAACAACAGAACCATTTCAAAATTGGTGGTGGTTCAAGATGAAGGAAATGCCTATTTTACTGAATATGCAGTGACTGATAGTAACACTTCGATGGGGCCTTTGACTGCGAATGCGAATTCAACACACGTAAGAGTTTGGTTTACGCCAACATCAGCAAACACAACAATACGATTGCTCAGTAATGGAACTCGTAAATAACGAATGACTATAAATAATCAATAACAACAAGACCAGGGGAGAATGAACTTGGCTGAAAAGTTTTTTCGCATTCGCAAAGGTTTGGCTGTTAATACAGCCAGTCCATCCGTAACAGTACACATAGCATCAAACGACGCAATTCTTGTTCCTGTTGGTAATACGGCAGATCGTCCTTCTGGTGCAAACGGAATGTTCCGCTACAATTCAGAGATCAACAAATTCGAAGGTTATGCAAATAACGTTTGGGATAAAGTTGGTGCTGGTGGTGGATACTATAAAGGCAACCTTGGAGCTATAGGCGATGCTCCAAATGCCAACAACCTCTACAAAATCAACGGAAACACACAGTCGGCAAACGTAACACTTGTTGCTGGTGAAAATAGTGTTGTTGCTGGTCCACTTACTATTGCCACTGGTAATACACTTACCATTGAAGCTGGCGCAAGACTGGTGGTCGTATAATGTCTACATTAAACGTTGAAACAATCAATGGATTGACTAGTCTTAGTGTTGGTAACACCAGTGTAAACACAGCCATTACACCAACATCAATAAACGTTGAAACAATCAATGGATTGACTAGTCTTAGTGTTGGTAACACCAGTGTAAACACAGCCATTACACCAACATCAATTGTACAAGGCGGCCTGAATTTTCGTCAACCAAAAAATTACATCGTCAATCCTGGAATGCGAATTAGTCAAGAAAATGGTACAAGCAGTGGAACTACTAATGCTTATTATCCAGTGGACCAGTGGGTTTTTTTTCACAGCCAAGATGGTACATTAACAACACAGCAGGTATCTTCGGCAACTCCTGGCGGTTCAGAAAATAGAATCAGAATGACAGTAACATCGGCAGATACTTCTCTTGCTGCTGGGCAATATGCTCTTCTTATTCAATACATTGAAGGTCTAAGAACTGCTGATTTGCAGTGGGGCACTGCAAATGCAGTTGATGTGGTGTTGCGATTTGGTTTCAAAGGTCCTGCAGGAACTTATGCAGTTGCTATGGTAAACCAAGATACCAATCGGACATTTGTTCGTGAATTCACTATCTCAGGAGGCGATGCAAATACTGATACCCTTCAGACACTAACATTTCCTGGTGATACTTCTGGAACTTGGGACAAAGATAACACTTTATCATTACGACTATTCTTCACCTTTGCTACTGGTTCCACCTTTCAAACAACTGCAGATGCTTGGCAATCTGGCTTCCATCTTGGAACATCATCAACATCAAATGGCATTGGAAATACTTCTGATGTTTTTGAAATATTTGATGTAGGAATGTATGCAGACCCAGATTCAACTGGTGTAGCACCAAGATTTGAATTACCTCATTATGATGCTGACCTATTAGAATGTCAGAGGTACTATGTTCAATTTAATAATGTAATAACATATTACCCAGGATCACGTTCGTTTTCGGTGTATGAAAGCACGCAATTGCCAACTGATATGCGGGTGACGCCAAGTGTAAGCGTCGTGTCTCAATTTCAATATTGGAGTGGTGGTACTAGAATCAATTTTACTCCATCTTTTGGAGTTGCTGGAAGAAGAATATCAATTCAGGGAACTGGGTTAACCAATGCTACAGGAATGGCTGGTTCTGGTGTTGGTGCAGCAAACGCTAGAATGTAAGGAACAATAAAATGTCTGAAATTCAAGTAAGCAACTTACATTTCGAATCAACTGGCAACAACCGCATTGTTTATACAGGTTCCAACACGCTAATCGCATATGCTGCTGGTGTTGAACAATGGCGCGCAAATACTACTGGTCTGTTTTTTGCCAACACTGCACAAGTCAAGGCCGATCTCGGTGTACCAAGTATCGAGTCGATGGCCATTCATAATCTCATGATTAATGGCGGAATGTCAGTTTCACAAGAAAATGGCACTGCTGCTGGCAACACAACTGGTTATTATCCTGTTGATGAATTTGCCATGCGCGTAACTGGATTTGATTGTGATTCTTGGCAATCGACAGAAACGCCATCAAATAACTACAGCCATTCAATTCAAGCAAATGTGCAGATTCAAGATGCTTCGGTTGGTTCAACCGATAGTCTCAATTTTCAACAACGTCTCGAAGGAACGTTTACTAGAAAACTTGGTCTAGGCACCGCTAATGCAATGCCGATTACAGTCGGGTTTTGGTCTCGCTGTTCAACAGACTTGACTTACAGCTATGCGTTGAGATCATCGGGAACCGATCTTAGCTTTATAAAAGAACTCACACTGACAGGAAATACCTGGACTTGGAATACATTTACCATACCAGGAACTGCTCTCGGAACTTGGTATTCGAACACATCTGTTGGAATATATCAGGAAGTTACACTGACTACTGGTTCAACCTTTGCAAATGCTACTACTGACTCATGGATTTCTGGCAATTATATTGGAACAACCACACAAGACAATTTCATGGGATTGGGTGTTGGTAATACGTTCAATATGACTGGAATGGTAATGCTTCCGGGTGAACATACCATTGCGGCGGCTGATGCACACAAGTTTCTGCTTCCTTATGATCATGAATTGCGAAGATGCCAGCGATATTATGAAACAATAGATGACGTATTTGCTGGTTGTTCTTTCAGTGGTGTTTCCTCTGTTGTTTTATTTCAGACCGACTTTTTCAAAGAGAAAAAAAGAGCAGTTCCAAGCATGTCGTACACATTTACTGCCAGCGGTGGTGCTTATGCCGGATCAACTTTAGAAGGATCAGCACCAACTACTACTCACCACTATTATTACATCTACAACCTGGCAGCATCTGGCGGCGGAACAATTTCTAATTATAGAGCAAACGCAAGGCTTTAAGGGAAAGAAAAGATGAAACCGTTCAAGGAGTTCCTTAAGGAACAAGTTATAGATGCCGTCAATAGATTTGGTAGAGGCGGGCGAAAAGCAAATGCTGAAATAGATCAAAGAAAAACAGAAGAACGTGCCTTTGATACGGTAAATATGCTTGCGCAATGGTCGGCAGATGATCATAACGACCCCGAAACAAGAAAAAAAGTGTCTGGTTATCATAAAGATATGGCAGAAACAATGGCTGGATTGGAACGCAATTCGATGAACAGAGTACATAAAAGAGTGAGTAATTTTCTCAAGCGGGGAAACCCACCAGCACATCAACATTATCTTAGTGCAATAGATAACCATGATGGCACAAAACACTTAAACACCAAATGGGAACGAGGATGATGACAGAACTAATAGTAACCGAAACAAACACTCTGAAGTTTATTGACGAACGAGGAAACACTTGGAGTGTTCCTGGTCGTCGAGACCCACAAGCCAATAACATCATTCTGGAAACGGATGGTGAAATTGCAAGGAAAGTGCAAGATCACCTGAATGCAAATCTTGGATTTACAATTCAAACATGGACAGCAGAAGAACGCGCACTAAATTTACTAAGCTGGAAATCGACTGTTACTCAGTTTGCTGATGGGTTGGCAGATCAGATCACTGGTCCCGTGCCAGAATCAGAGAAACTTTCGTGGGATCGAAAGTATGATGCAGCACGCGCATACACAGCAGAATATGCATCATCCAATTCGCATGCTTCGGCATCTGCTGCTGCAAATACTGCTGAACCCGCTGGTTGGACTGTTCTGCAAACTGAAGAATCCTTGACCAATGAAGGCATGCACACTCTTTCTACCAGAGTTATTCAGCAAGCTATGTGGTATGCGGCTGCTGCTGGTGCAATTGCCGGTGTTCGTCGAAACACACTCGGTGCACTCGACACTATGAATATCACTAACCCTAATTGGACAAATGCTGATGCAGAAGGAATCATCAATGCTGCTAAGGCTGCTGCTTTGACACAATTCCAAAACATCATGGCACAAAACCCAGGAAAATAATTCATGTCTGAGATTTCTGTTACAACCGTAACTACGGCAAATGGCACAACCGATCTTACAGCCAAGACTGGCAATACTAACGGACCAGTAGCAGTAATCTATGCTAATGGCTATATTGGCGTTTCAAATACAACTGGCTCAGATTTTTTGATTGCTGATACCAACGTGACTTACTCGAATACTCAAAAAGGAGTATTTCGAAACAACATGTCGGCTGGTCCAATTGAAAGCATGGCCATTCATAATTTGATTGTTAATGGTGGAATGGAAATTTCACAAGAAAATGGTACTGCTTCTTCTAATGCTAGTTCCTATTATCCAGTAGATCAATTCTCAGCAGTCTATTCTGGTGGGCATAATGTTAGCAGTGCACAAAATACTACATCAGTTCCTTCAGAAAATTACCATAGTTCTACTTACCTCTCAGTTGCAACTGCTAATGCATCTCCAAACACCGCTAACTACCTTTTGACAGAGCAAATCATTGAAGGCACCTTTGCAAGAAAGTTGGGATGGGGCACTGCCAACGCTACACCACTAACGGTTGGTTTTTGGTCTCGTTGTTCAAGTCCACTAACATTTTCATACTACATTCGTAATGTTTTGGGCACTGATGCAGCATATCTAAAAGAGATTACAGTTGCAGGTAACACGTGGACATGGAGTTCGTTTACCGTTCCAGCTAATGCAAATGGCACTTGGAATTCAAACACATCAACTTGTTTTCATACTGGATTATCTCTTGCTTGTGGAACAGATTGGGCAAATTCAACTTTAGAAACTTGGCTGACAGAAGCAAACACATTTGGTTCTACTACACAAGACAATTTCGGTGCTTTAGGATCAGGAAACACTTTTCACACAACTGGTTGGATTGCCATTCCTGGTGAACACACCATCAGCGCAGAAGACGCACACAAGTTTCTGCTTCCTTATGATCATGAATTGCGAAGATGTCAACGATACTTCGAAAGCGGCCAACTTTTGACGTTCTTCGGATATGTTACCAGTGGTTACTTTTATGGTGAATATGTTCCATTCAAGGTGAATAAACGAACAACGCCGTCTGTTACACAAACCAACACCGGAGTTGCGATTATGAGCACTACTCCAAGCAATGATGGGGCCGGAGTAACGGGCTTTCGATCTTATCGGATTTCGACGGCAACTAATGGGTCGGCAGTTTTCAATGAAACGTGGTTAGCAAATGCTAGAATGAGCTAACGCAAGGATGGTTTAATGCCAATTAACGTACCAACACAAGACGATTTCAACGCTCTACTTCAACGAGTGGAAACGCTAGAAAACACACCGCCGCCTGTTTCGCATCCTGCAACAACAGGCACTACTTCAAACCCAACTGAAATTCACGTTGCTGAATTCGGTGCAAGTCCAGCCAATGACGACAACTATGCAGAAATCCAAGCAGCCATCGATGCTGCCTATCTGACAGATCACAAAAACGTTCGAATCGGTGCAGGCACATATAAGATTTCGCAAGCAATCAATACTTCTGGTGTGAACATTTATAGTTCTGGTCCACTCCAAGGTGGCGTTATGAGAATTAATAACGGGCAAACCGCTATTCGATTTTCTGGTGAAAAAGATGGTGTGCCAAGGCCGGGTGGTTCTGTTCGAGATATGTGGGTTTTTGCTGGACCAGGGACGACAGGTGGCATAGCAATTCATCTTGGTTCGAATGGCTGGTATCAGCCTGATCGATTTGATCTGTCGAATCTGCGCATCACTACAGGTTCATTGCTACCAGGGCAAGTGGCAGGAACTTGGTCATATGCCATTTACGGGTTGTTTACAAGCAGAACGTCGCCACCAGGATTGCGTGGTGCGACCATGAACAACCTGGAAGTGATGCAATGCACAAGCCCTGCGATGGTTCTTTGGGGTATTAACGATCTTCGAATGTACAACGTCAATACCTATACAGGTACAGGTATTCAGTCGATGATGGGACTTTGGATCGGTGGTACAACAGGCGTTCCATCGACAGGTGTTCGCATCTATGGTTGTGATTTCGAAGGGCCGATTAACGTCACGAATTCGCACACATGCCTGTTTGAAGGCAAGTTCTCTGGTGGCGTTCAATACTCAGGAATGGCTGGTCAATTGCCTTGTATTTTCTGGAACAATCCGTGATGACAACCATCCAATATTACTCAAAGGCAATTTGTCTCTGGCTCACAAACATTCTGGTTGCACTCGATCAATTGGTCGGTGCAATCTTTGGTATCGATCCAGACGAAACTTTGTCTTCGTATATTGGAAAAAAACGCGATGCCGGAAGAACATGGGCAAAACCCATAGCAGCATTTTTGGATTGGCTCGATCCAAACCACACAACCAAATACCAGGAACCAGATGAAGGTTCAAACAGCGTTTGGATTTGGTTGAAAGAAAACAAACCTGGAGCTAAAGATGACGAAGTATGAGAGATTTTTTCACAACAAATGGAGACCAGCAATCGGTTGGATTTATGCCGTTACCGTGTTCTTCGACTTCGTTCTTGCTCCAATCGGAATGATTGCTGTTCAAGCTGGTCTTATGATTATGGGCAATAGCGGAATAGAATTGACACAATGGGAACCATTGACTCTCAAAGGCGCTGGTCTGTTTCACATCTCGATGCTTACAATTGTTGGTGTGACTGCATATGGCAGAACCAAGGAAAAACTCAAAGATGCTGCTCCTGACATGAAGCTGCCAGAATTGTTGACGGAGGACTGATATGAAAAGCTTCAAACAATTTATAGCAGAAATGCCAGAACTGAATGCTAATATAGATAAATCAACATTGGACGATCATCCGCATCCAAAATCTGGTGGTCCTTATGCCCATGATGAATATCATGGACCCGCTGGTGAATATGATTTTTATAGTCGGCGTTATGCCTCTGATGAGGTAAGCCCACAAGAAACTAAACCACACACTTACATGTTGACACATGACCATGATGATGAAGATACACCAACTCACATGATAGCTAGGGGCGGCACTACTAGAAAGGGACACTTTAGAATCAATTCTGTTGCCAAGCACCCCGATTGTTCTTATGGTGCTGATCACTTTTACAAAACAATCCTACATCACGGCGAACACAATACTATCGAATCAGATTCTCAGCACAGTGTCGGTGGGGCTAGTATTTGGCACAGGCTAGTACATGATCATAGTGATGTGGAAGTTACCAGACACGACAAAGATGGTAAGAAAATCAAATTGCACACTGGTGATGATTGGGACAAAAACTTCGAGGATGAGCATGCCCTTGATTCTCGTTTTAGAGTTAAATTGAAGGACTGATATGAAAGGCTTCAAACAATTTATAGCAGAACTTCGCAGCACAGAACATGCATTGAGAAATCTGCAAAGAATTAGACGATCAGACCCATATGAAAAGGCCAAATATGGCGATGATCCCTATTATGAACCACAGATGATACCAACAAGAGGTTATGACGCAGAAAAATCCAACGATGCATTAATTGCTTATGAGAAATGGAAAAATAAGCGACCAGGAAATGTTCGAAAGTACACAACAGTCAAGAATGTGCGATTGGCAAGCCTGAGAGCAACACAGCAAAAGACAAACGCAACAGCCGATTCAAAACTTGCACAGAAAACTCAAATAGGCGATGAACCACACATGCTAGTCGCCAAACACAATGGAGAACATTGGATACTAAATGGACATCACCATTACGTTGCATTGAGAGCGGCTGATCACGAACATGCAGATGTTCATTATCTAAATTTGGATAAGGAACACTGAGGCCCCAAGGGGCCTTTTTTCATAAATACAACAGATTTCACGCCAGATAGGAACAACACTATGCTTACTCTATTGGCAGGCGTTCTGCCTGCAATTCTCGGTATCTTATCGTCTGCCATACCACAATTGGTAAATTGGCTCGAAAATGGACAGCGATTTAGACATGAAATTGAACTCACCAAACTACGGATGGAAGCGGCGGCTAAAGGATTGGATCGTCGGGTGTTTATTGAGAGTGTTAAAGCCTCTGCGGCAGAGACAGAATCTCTACGACGCCACGATACTGATATTCCTAGCAACAAGTATATTGACATCCTTCGTGCTTCTGTACGCCCTGTTATAACGTATTCGTTCTTCATTGCATTTGTTGGCATCAAAGTAGCCGTTGGTTTGATCATGTTTGCTGAAAACATGCCAGCCAAGGAAATTCTTTCGACTCTTTGGGATGAATACACCAACGCTGTATTTGGAGCATGTATTGGTTTCTACTTTGGGAATAGAGCGTTCATTCACATGTCAAAGGACAAATAATCAATGGAAATTCTCATCATAGTAGTTCTTCTTGGCGGTATTACATTTATCGCATGGAAGTTCGATTGGTTCAAAAACTACACTGGATTGTTTGGTGGAGATGAGAGATCATTCTACACTAAACTAGTTGGTGTACTGACTGTTGCATACACTCTAATCAATTCAAGCTGGTTTCAAAAATCAACAGGAGTCTTGGGCAGAGTTCGCGATATCATCAACAAAGCTTTTGGAGCACTTCGAATAGCCGGATTTGCTTTTACATCTTCGGTGTTTGGTGCTATTTCCAACATGCGCAAAAAGAAGGATGAAGAGTAATGGGGTTTGTATGGCTTGCAATCGCAGCATTCGTTGGAATGTATTATGCGTGGTATATCCAACCAATGCCACCAGGATGGTTAACGTCAATGAAGACCAAATTCTACCATTGGATCATCTCTAAATAAATAACAACCAGTTCGGAGACATTCAATGGCACTACCAACATCAAAAACAGAATTTGCTGACTATTGTAAACGACAATTGGGACATCCAATCGTAAAAATAAACGTCACGGACGAACAAGTCGATGATCGCATCGATCAGGCGTTGAAGTATTATGCTGACTATCACTTCAATGGTTCTGATCGAACGTTCTACAAGCATGTCGTTTCTGCAAACAACTTTGCAGAAAAAGTCTATGATTGTACGGTTGTTGCTGGTGGTACTGGTTATGCCAACACCGACACGGTTGTTTTCACCAGTGTTGGTGGTTCAAGCGGTTCCAACGCTGCTGCAACAATCATAACTGATGGTAGTGGCGTCATACAAAGCTGTACGCTCACCGACAACGGAGAAGGCTATGGCTTGGCACCTACGGTGTCTGTAACATCAAACACCGGCTCAGGAGCTTCTATAACGTGCGAATTGGGCGGTTGGATTCCAATACCAGAAAACATCATAGGCGCGATTCGAATCTTTCCAATCGGGTTTTCTCAGTCATCAACACAGAGTATCTTCAACATTCGTTACCAAATCGCCTTGAACGATCTGTACAATCTAACATCGTCAAGCGTTGTTCCATATTTTTCTGCCTTTCAACACATTGGTCTTCTTGAAGAACTTTTGGTTGGTCACGTTCCTGTTCGCTACAACAGACACAAAAATCGAATTTATCCAGATATGGATTGGAACATTACCACGGTTGGCGATTATATAGTCGTCGAAGCATACGAGGTTATCGATCCTGCTGTATGGACAGATGTATGGAAAGACAGATGGCTTTTGGATTATGCAACCGCATTGATAAAGCTTCAATGGGGCAACAACATGAAAAAATTCCAAGGCACAATGCTTCCTGGTGGTGTTCAATTGAATGGGCAACAGATTTATGACGAAGCAGCGGCTGAAATCAAAGAGATGCAAGAAGAGATGATTTCAAAATATTCGCTTCCATCTACATTTTTCATCGGCTGACGGAGCACATAATTAATGGCAAGAGCAACCACAAATCCGCATTTTCAGCTTTATGAGCATGAAGAAACACAGCGTCTTATGGACGATTTGGTTGCTGAAACCATAGAAGTGGCTGGCTGGGACATGTACTACATGCCACGCAGGCGCGTAGACTTCGACGATATTTTTTATGAAGATGCGCAAAGCAAATTCGACACTGCATACCAAATTCCATTGTACATCAAGTCTTGGCAAGGGTTCGAAGGCAGCGATGCTTTGATGACGCAATTTGGCATTGAAGTTCAATTGCAATTGATTCTCACAATGGCACGAATTCATTGGGAAGAAATCATCTATCCAAGCGAAAAAGATGCTGGCGTGTTTCGACCACGAGAAGGGGATTTGATCTATATTCCAAACCTGGATTATCGCGTATATGAAATCAAGTTCGTCGATGAACACCCTTACTTCTATCAGCACGGATATGAAAACCAATACGATCTGACAGTCGAGCTATTTCGTTATGCTGGCGAAATTCTAAATACTGGCATTGAAGAAGTTGATTGTCTACAGAAAACAAGCAGCCTCAATGCATATGATTGGGCCATTCTAACCGAAGATGGCGATGCTTTGTTGACAGAAGCAGGGGAAATTCTCACAACCGAAGATTTCCGAGTTAAGCAAGAAGCTGTTGGCATTATAGATCAAAACGACGAGTTTCAAGATGCTGCTGGTGATCCAGATGCAGCAAACACGGAAAACAATATTATCGATTGGACACAAGATCATCAGTGGGGTGAAAACCCATGGTAATATCAGGAGAATAACGATGGTAAAGACAAATACATGGGTTAAGGTACTTGGTGCTACTGCAATAGCGCTTGGTCTGTTCTTTGGCTTTTCAAATACCAAAAAGGAACCTGTTCAAGAACAGACAACCATCGAAACAACAGAAGAAAAGCCTTCTGTTGCTGCTGAAACAGGCACTACGGAAGCTTATATCGCCGCATGCAAAGAAGCCGGTGGTTACGTTCCATATAAAAGCAAAACAGCACCGAAGTGTATATCCAACAAAACTGGTCGAGAAATTACTATCGAAGTGAAAGCAAATAGCAATGAGTGAGCTTTTTGAAGAGTACAAAGATTGGCTGCGCGAAAAACAAGTTGACGAAGCGCTTGATTGGAAAAAATTGGGCAGGCATACCGCTATTAGTGCTGCCGCTGCTGCAACAGGAATAAGCGCATTTCTTGGTGTGGCACCGCCCGCGAAAGATTTGCACCAGACTTTGCGGGCAACTAGTCAGATGGAAACGCAGGCAGAAAAAAATGCGTTTATTAGAAAAAGAGGCCATCAGACACATCTTTATTATACGAGCGATCATCAATATTTTTTCAATCAGTTGCATCCAGAAGGATGGGATTGGCATGATCGAAACCGAGGTCACCATCTTTCTTCTCGCCTGAGAGATAGGGTTTCAAACACCAAAGGGGCAACAGAAGAAGAAGTCCGAAAGCGGTTTGAAAAAGAAATGCTGGATAAAATACAGCGCGAAAGAGAAGATCACGATAGAATACATGGCAAAGGTGCCTATGATAAAATGAAACAGAAACAATACGAAGACTGGCACAATAGACAAAGACATCGAATATGAGCGAATCGATATCAAAAGGGAATAGTAAATGAGTCTATATGGACACCAACCGTTTGGATTTGACCATCTCAGAAACTACGTGATTTATTTTGGTCGCGTATTTTCTGATATTCGCGTTGAACGAACCGATCCAACAACCGGAGATCAAACGTCTTTGGTTCGTGTTCCATTGAGCTATTCAGGTAGAGACAGAAATCTACTTCGTGTTGACATTAAACCCGGTTCCGAAGAATCGAAAAATTGCCCTCCTGGGTTTTTGGTTTTTCCACACATGGGGTTTGAATTGACTGGCATGCAGTACGATCCTGATCGAAAGCTACCAGTAATGGGACGCACCGTTCGCAAAGATGATAACGATCTTAATAAACTGAGGCGCACGTACACGCCAGTGCCATATGATCTGTTCTTCAAGGTTTATGTGATGTCCAAAAACATCAGCGAAGGAAATCAAATCGTCGAGCAAATATTGCCGTTTTTCACGCCAGAGTTTACGTCAACATTGAATTTGATACCCGCAATGAATATCGACCATGACGTTCCTATAATTTTGAATGCTGTCAATTTTGAAGATCGATATCAGGGAGAACTTACACAAGATCGACGTACGGTTTTCTGGACACTGGATTTTGTTATGAAAGCTTACTTCTATGGTCCTGTTGTTTCAAAACCAATTGTCAAAGTAGCAAATACGCAGTTCTTTGTCGGCAACACCAGCACGACAAATACAGCCGTATTCAAGTATACAGTAACACCTGGATTGACTGCAAACGGAACAGCAACCAGCAATTCCGCTGCCGCTATAGCATACGCAAACGTGGCTGTTGATGATGATTTTGGTTATGTTGTCGTTTGGGAAGACGGAACCGATGCAAACACGAGTAGCTAAAGAGGATTGATGTAATGTACGGTAAACGAATTGGACAAATTTTGCGCGAAATGCCACAAATGGTGGATGACGTGCGAAAGGATTTTTATGACAACGATACCTTCGATCCGGTTACTCACAAAAGCGGTTCAAGGCGAGATGGTTATGGTGATATATATGAACACATGAGTAGCGGAGAGAATGGAAAATTTCACGTATACAAGCACTCATATGATGATCACAATAAAAAAACTGGTGGGTATGATGGGTTTGTTGTGACCAATTCCAAGGGCCATGTTCATTATCGAATAAACGGCGAAGGCTTGCCACCCAGAGGGGCGAGTGGAAAGAGAAAATTCATTGTACGAAACACCGGATCACACCAGGATCGCAAACAGGTTGGCAAGTATTCAAACATCATTTCACACATCGTGACACAAGGCCATGTAGACGAATGGCATTCTGATACTGCTCATTCGCGTGGTTCTGTAAATGCATATCGAGATTTGGTTGAGAACCATCCTCACTTGAACGTAGAGCATAGTGCAAATGGCAGAAAAACCAAAGTCACCAAAGAAAACTTTGGCGAGATGTACAAAAAACGAGGTCGCTTTGTGGTTTCCAGAAAACAGGATACAGCGGATTCGACTAAATAACACTTAATAACCAATAATTCGGAGAGAAGAATGCTCAAGTTCAAACAATTTTTGATGGAAATTCCTACAAGCATCAATGATGTGGAACCACACGATGCCAAAACACGATTGCAGGCATTTTTTGGTCATTTACGTGCACCAACTCATATGAATGGCGCTAGTAATTATAATATCAACGAGAGTTTTTGCAACGATTGTTATATTAACGAAATTACATTGAACCTTCCAAATCGTCATGGAGCCAGCGATAGCACATCTCATATTGGTACGCGAAATCACGAATCGAATGATAGTATCATTGCAGATCATTTGAATGCAAGTCCGCGTAACATTGCTGCGCTTGTGCATGCTGATGAAGGCGAAAATACAGCAACGCATGTATATGATCACAAACACAATCGTTTCTACAAGATTCATAATGGTGATGATGACGATGCCATTGAACAAAATGAAGATGGTTCAAGCGGTGGCGTTCGCGGCCTTAAAATGAAGCTTAGTAGTGGTGATGCAAAGAAAAAAGCAGAAACTGGCGGTGCCTTTGTTCACCATTCATCCGCCAATCCTGTTCCAGATCATCCAGACGGAAAGGGAATTAAACGCGTCTTAGAATTGAATGCGGCCACACACCGCTTTGGGCGAGAATTGCCCGATCCATTAGAAGGTGATAAGCATAGAGAAAAAAGGAAACAATTGAGACAAGCGCAGCATGCGCAAGTTGCAAGACCTCCGAGTATGGCACACCATCCAGCAATGAATGGTGGTACAGAAAAAGAAGTGAATCAATATCATCGAATTCATGAAGCAGGGCATCAATTAAGCCAGGAATTTGCAGCAAACGGCGAAACTGCACATGGAAGAATAAGAGCCGGTTACTCTGCGGTGACGGAAAAACTTAAACAAGAAGGTTATGATCCGCGCAAGGATAGGGCGGCAACTAAAGCTGCTAATGCTGCTGATAAAGCACACCAAAAAGAACACGGATTTGCCGGACAAACGCCAAGAAATTTTACTGGTAATAATACCAAAATTAAAAAAACTGCTGGTCTTGGAGATATAACTGTTGGTGTTTCTGGTGCACCAGCGCACACGCATGGTATGTCGGGAACAAACAATTGTCCAGAAAGTTCGCACGAGTGTCGCGATAACTGTCTTGGTTTTTCCACCGGCAAAAATGCGATGCTATCGAATCTGATATCTAAGATGTCGAAATCCCAATTCCAAGCCAAACATCCTGAACATCATGCGCATAAACTTGTTTGTGAATTGCTGAATCATGTCGATGCTGTGCATGAACACAATAAAGAATTGGAAGCTGCCAAGCAATTAAAAAAGGGCCAAAAAAGAAAAGTTCGCATAACAGGCAATGATTTGTTTGGTGCGGTAAAACCGGGATCAAAGATTCAAGGAGAACACCACGGACATTTGGTTCATGATGGTAATGGCAACGTCACCTTTGTACCAGCCAAAGGACATGAAGATCGAGACGCGCCAGAACCAGATAAGTTGGATGCCTCTTGGAGACCAAACATGTATACAGACCACCCTCCTAGTGTAATGCGTCTTCATGATATCCACAATTATGTGCGTAAATATGCAGCAGCACGAGGAATCAATTTTACTACGCGTGACTACACAAAAAATCCAGGCACGCTAAAACAAAAACATCCTGAAGGATATTATATTGCTGCATCATCTACTGGTCCTGATGTTAGGCGAGGATAATGGGATACAAAGAAGATGATACGCTATCGGAAGCTCCCAGACCAGAACCTGTTGATATGAAAAAAAAAAAATGACGCGAGAAAATAAAGCACGATTGGCAGCAGCCGATCCTGAAAAGGTTGCAGCCGCAAAAGGAAAACGAGGTAAAAGCAGTGCTTAATTTCAAACAGTTTTTAGAAGAAGCTCGACGAAGACTTTCTGTTAGTCAAACGACTACAGCAATCGATTCGTTGTCCACTTCTCATCAAAACAGATTTGATCATTGGAAAGCACCAAAACACATTCCAATACCTGGACATCGAGGACATTTATCGGATGAGTTTTGGGATGCTTTGGGGAAACGAAGTCCGCCGAAAGAAGCTTATAAGCCAAAACGAATGAAATTGAGAGAGTTGACACCATCACAACCAAATTTACACATCAACAAAATGCGCTTGATGCGAAAAAAGGTTCTGCGACCATATAGCGATAGAAAGTATCCTATAACGATAGCATCTTTCACTGGCGAAGATGGGGTGAAAAGACATTTTGTGCAAAACGGACATCATAGATTATACCCCATGGCTGTAAGACACGGACTTGATCATGAAGTACGTGTTATGCATGTAGATTTGGATGATCACGAATAAGAAAGACAGAAAATGGGCTACAAAGACGATGACACACTTTCAGAAGCTCTTGGCGTCAAACCGATGCCAACGACGACAATAACAGTTCGACAACCAAGGGCTTCTGGTTTGACAAAAGAAACCAACGACGAAAAGTTTGAAGAGGTTCGAGAAAACATCAAACGTCTCATTGATCTTGGAGAAATGTCATATAACGAACTGGTTCAAGTGGCATCAAGCTCACAAGAGCCGCGTGCATTTGAAGTTCTCAGTTCGTTGCTGCACAATATGGTAGCAGCAAACAAACAGTTGTTGGAGATCGAAAAACTAAAGCTTGAAATTGATGAAAAGCAAGGCGGAAATACACAGCCACAAACAGTACACAACAATCTGATTGTGACAAGCACGGCTGACATTCTAGAAAAACTCAATAAAAAGAAAGACGAAAAATGAGTTTGACACAAACAGCAATCGAAATATTAAGTAATTTGTATGGACAATCCGTTGCATCTGGATCGTTTTCTGCCGATTCACCACATACGCACACCAAAGGAAAGACGATTACCCCGCCGATTCGTGGTCGAGCAAAAGAAGAAAAACGGCTTGGACCAATAGACATCGAACTCAAACGCCAAGCAAAGGCGGCTCTGGGAAGATTGCATCGGAGAATTTCACGAAAGATGAAAGATAGTGGCCAAAGTGGCGATGGGAAAACTATGCGCGTAACAAAAAAGAATCACAAAAGTAGGTTGGGGCATGATTGGTATCAAGACCCGAATGGTAGCCATGTATATCAACACCATTCAAATAGCAACGAAGCCATTTTGCAAAAAATCAAACGCTTAAAAGAGTCTCTTCGTGCCTTGACCATAACTGAAGAAACGCCTGCTTATGGGCACGGGGGGCGAGCAGCCAGAGATGCAAAAATCGCTTTCGCTGCTAGGCGTTTAGAAAAGAGAGCAATGAACAAGCCGACTCTGCCATCTTGGGGTAGCGGCAAACCAATCAAGCAATCGTATCGTGAGGGTTCTATTGCAAAGGTTGGCAGAGATTTGAAACCAAACCAAGCAATTCCTGTTCGCATGACTGCAAGAGGAATGATCGGAAAACACACTGGTTCTGGTGAACCAGATGCTTGGGTGCACAACCATCCAGAAAATGGTGTGGTTCTTAGCAGGGAAAAACCAGAAACCGCAAAAGTTATGGTCGCGAAGCCAAAAACAAAAATCAGAAAACGCCAACAAAATCGCCAACCAAATCGTCTTATTGCTGCACTGAGGGGGCTTGTTGGTAGCAGCACAAGTCCGAGCACATACGGAGCCAATAAAATAAAGTCAGAGAGTTATCAAAACACTCCTTCCAATCGCGAGATTGGAACAGATTCATTGACTGACACATATGCTTCTGAAACGCCAGGACAAGGTGGAAAATGCAAAAAGTGTCGTTGCAAAAAATGCATTTGCAAACACATCCGCGAAATCAAGGAAGCCAAGAAAAAATCTCGTTGTTGGAAGGGCTATAAACCAACGCCTGGAAAAAAACCTTACAGCAAAGATTCGTGTCAACCAATTGAAGAAGTAAAAAAGGAATACCAAAGCGCTGCTGGTGGTTTAAATGCAAAGGGGCGCGAATACTTCAAACGCACAGAAGGTGCCAATTTGCAGGCACCAGTAACGGGCAAAGTAAAACCGGGCAGCAAAGCTGCCAAACGACGCAAAAGTTTTTGTGCGCGCTCACGAGGATGGACTGGTGAGCGTGGAAAGGCAGCACGAAGACGATGGAAATGTTAGAGGAAATTTCATGAAATCCTTCAAGCAATTTATTCGTGAAATGCCTCAGTTATACGATCCCAATTCAGAGGATGAAACAGAAGCAAAGCAAAATCACGAAAGAAAGCCAGAAGCAGGACCAAAAACCAAGGAAGAAAATCATGGTAGCATTGGCGATGGTCACACTTTGTATTCACACAGTGCTTCTTATAATGGCGCAAAGCCACATTCATATTTCGCAACACACCCAAATCATGGCGGAATGACAGTACGCGGATTAACATCTAAAGATAATCATTTTGCCATTGGTTACGTTTCCCGAGACGAGAATAGTGCTTTGGGTGGTGATAATTTCTATAAGAGCATTTTGAAGGCTGGTAAACACGATGGCATTGAATCGGATGAAGGTTTGACGCATGGAGGCGCAAGCATTTGGCATCGATTGACACACAGACACAATGACGTTGAAGTTACTCGACATGATGCAACAACTGGCAAACAAGTTAAAATGTACGATGGCAAAGATTGGCACAAAAATTTTGATGACAACTCAAACACAGTATTCAGGGCAAAATTGAAAAATGGAACAAAATAACGGCTACAGAGGTTCGAGCAATCTAAAAAAAGCAAATACGATCATACCGTGGTCCGAAGAACGAATTGCAGAATTGCAAAAATGTGCTGATGATCCGATTTACTTTGCAGAAAATTACATGCAAGTCGTGCACGTTGATCGTGGGCTGGAACAAATTGTTCTCTATCCATACCAGCGAGACATCATCACATCAGTACATGAAGAAAACGCTGTTGTGGCAGAGTGTGCTAGGCAAAGTGGAAAGTGCGTTAAATTTGACACGCTTATAAATATATGCAATAAGACAACTGGTGAAATTATGCGTATATCTATAGGAGATTTTTATGAGTTTATCAAACAAACAAAAAGCGGCAATCCGTAACACGCTGAGAGGAAAAACCTTTCTTCCCAATCCAAGTCTCTACAAGAATTGGAAAATATGAATTACAAAAACCTAAAGGAATTGTTGCGTGAAAGATATATGTGACACAGTAAATCGCAAATTCATAGAATCGTTTGATGTCTCGGATTGGGAAATCGAAACTGATACTGGTTGGGAAGACATTGCGGCAATTCACAAAACAATTGAATACGACGAATGGATTCTAAAAACGAATTCTGGGAAAGAAATAACGTGTGCTGATGATCATATTGTATTCGATGATTCTTTCAACCAGATTTTTGTGAAGGACTGCATTCCAAATCAAACCAAAATCATCACCAAAGATGGTATTGAAACCGTTACTTCAGTTATAAAGACCGATGAATCATCGAATATGTATGACGTAACAGTCAATTCGCCAAATCATCGTTATTATACCAATGATATTTTGTCACATAATACAACAGCCATAACTGCCATAATTCTTCATTACGTCATATTCAACCATCACAAGAACGTTGCCATTCTCGCCAACAAAGCGGAAGTGTCGCGCGAAATTTTGGCTCGAATAAAGCTGGCATACGAGCATTTACCTCAATGGCTACAACAGGGTGTCGTTGAGTGGAATAAAGGCTCTATCATTCTAGAAAATGGTTCTAGAATCATGGCAACAGCCACTAGCTCTAACAACATTCGTGGTTTTGCCGTCAACATGCTTTTCATCGACGAAGCTGCTTTCATTGAAAATTGGGATGAATTCTTCACTTCTGTTTATCCAACGATTTCATCTGGTGAAACAACCAAACTTATTCTTGTTAGTACAGTAAACGGACTGAATCACTTTCACAAAGTCACGCAGCTTGCAAGACAAAAGAAAAATCGCTTCAAGCTTATTTCTGTCACTTGGAAGGATGTTCCTGGTCGTGACGAAAAGTGGCGCGAACGCACACTAGCCGACATGAACTATGATTATGAAAAATTCGCACAAGAATATGAAAACGAATACTTGGGTTCCTCTGGAACTCTCATAACTGGCTCTAAGCTGAAACAACTTGTAGAAGGAATCGAACTTCCTTCTCATGATGTTTTGGGCCTTAAAGTGTACGAGCAGTACAAGAAAGGGGATGAGTATGTTATGGTTTGCGATGTTTCGAGGGGCAAGGGTATAGACTACTCTGCCTTTCAGCTAATCAATATATCAAAAATGCCATACAGACAAGCGGCTGTTTTTCGAAATAACATGATAACACCAATTGAATTCACGGAAATCATCAATCGTTTTGGACGCATGTATGGCGATTGTGCCGTTATGATCGAGGTAAACGATATCGGCGCACAAGTAGCAGATTTGCTATTCTTTGATTATGAATACGAGAATATGTTGTTTACAGCAACACAAGGCTCTCGTGGCAAAACAGTCACCACCAGTTTGAGAAAAACCACAGACAAGGGAGTTCGTACAACGCTTCCTGTAAAGAACATAGGCTGTTCAATTCTCAAATTGCTGATAGAACAAGATCAACTTCTACTGTACGACGAAAATACAATTCATGAGTTAGCAACGTTTTCGCAAAAGGGAAAATCCTACGAAGCGGAAGTAGGCAAGCACGATGATTTGGTAATGTGTTTGGTTCTCTTTGCGTGGTTAACAGAACAGCAGTATTTCAAAATGCTCACTGATCTGAATACTTTGATGGGCATTCGAGAACGTGAGCAAAAGGAATTGGAAGATGAATTGCTGCCAATAGGATTTGTCGATAGAGGTATAGCAGAAAACAGAAGCTTGGATTTGGAGTTGAACTTGCACAAAGATGAAAACTGGCAAATAGCCGACTGAAAACGCCATTTTGATAAATACAAGAACAAATACACTAATGTATGTCCTCTAAAAATACAGGGAGAAAAGAAAAATGGCTACTTCACTCATTTCACCGGGTGTAGAGGTTCGTGAAATTGATCTCACAACCATCGTACCTAGTGTGTCTACTACAGAATGTGCCATTGCGGGTGTTTTTCGTTGGGGACCAGTTGACGAAAGGGTTTTGATTGATTCAGAAGTCAAACTCGTAAGTCGATTTGGCAAACCAAATAGCAGCAACTACGAAACTTGGTTTACTGGTGCTTCTGCGCTTGCGTATGGTAATAAGCTCTGGACAGTTCGTGTTGGTAATACTGCTGGTCTTTCACCTTCTGTCACAGCCAACGTCCAAACAGGCAACGCAACAGTAACTCTATCAACCGGCAATACGCAATACCTCGAAGCGGGGATGGTAGTCATTTCATCTGCCAACGCTGGTCTTAGTGTTGGTGCAACAATTGGCAGCGTTTTGAACTCTACCGCTTTTACTCTTTCGGCTAACAGCGGTGCTATTGCCACCAAAACAGAAGATGCTATTCAATTTCGCTCGAACACTCTTTTCTCTGCTGTTGGTAACACTGGACCAGTTGCAAACCTGGAATATTCAACGATTGTCAATGAAGCAGATTGGCTGAGTAAAGAAGGCAACATCGACACCGATGTCAAGTACATTGCACGACATCCTGGTGAATATGGCAACTCGTTGCGCGTCTCTGTTTGTGGCAACTCAGCCGGTTTCACTTCAACAATCAATCTTGCTTCATATGGCGCACCTGCTCGTTTTCAAGCCAACACAAACTCCAACACGGCCCTGATCTCGATTGCTGGTGCAGCAAACGCAGACAACGTGACAAATGCTACAGCACTTGCTGCATTGCTGAATACAACGGACTTGATTAAGTTTGGCAACACAACACTTGGTGAACAGTATATGAAAATTACTGCCATCACCAATGCTGCATCGTTTACTACATATGGAACAACAGAAGTTGATGTTGATATCACGACAACGGTTGGCAACACCACAGTTGTTGCAAACAACACAACGTCGCTTGCTGCTGGCATGGAATTGACTTCTGGTAATAACAGCCTCACCGGCCTGATTATCACATCTGTGACCAACGCAACAGCCTTTGTTGTCGATTCTGCTCCTATCGTCGCTGTCTCGACAGATGCAATGACTATTTCGCCACGTCTGACGCTGCAAGTTGATTTTGAAGATCGTTTCACTCGTGCAACGAACTATACGTTCAACTCTGCGAATGCAACCACGCGAACCTTCAATCGTTATTGGGAATTCTACAATTTCATTGATGTTGCTCCTGGTCAATCTGATTACAATCGCGCATTTGGTAACTCTTCTGCCAATGATGAAATTCACCTTGTTGTTGTTGACGAAGGCGGCAAATTCACTGGTGTTCCTGGCAGCGTTCTCGAAACGTATAGCTCTGTGTCGATTGCAACCGACGCGAAAAACACGGATGGTTCTGGAAACTACTACAGGAATGTCGTCAACGATCAATCGGAATACGTTTGGATTCCGAACGATCTGAGTGGTATTACTTCAAACACCGCTGTCAATGTAACATCACCGACTATTGATGTCCTTTCTGTACGATTGGCACATGGTGCTGATGGCAAAGACGAAAGCAATATCGAAATCGGTGAATTGACTGGTGGTTATGATAAGTTTCAATCAAAAGAAGACGTTGAGGACATTTCGCTTGTTCTTCAAGGCAAAGCTCGTTCTTCAACCCTGGCAAACTATCTGATCGATAACCTTTGTGAGTATCGCAAGGATTGTATTGTTCTCATTTCACCACAACGCGGTGATGTTGTTAACAATCCGAATAACGAACTCGATGCAGTCAAGACTTTCCGAAACCTACTTCGCTCGACATCATATGGTGTTTTGGATAGTGGTTATAAGTACATGTTTGATCGATACAACGATCAATATCGTTGGGTTCCTCTCAATGGTGATACTGCTGGTCTGTGCGTTCGTACTGATCGAACAACCGATCCATGGTATTCACCAGCCGGTTTGAATCGTGGTCAAATCAAAAACATTGTTCGACTGGCATGGAATCCAAGCAATGCAGATCGCGATGAACTTTACAAAAATGGAATCAACCCTGTTGTGACGTTCAAGCGTCAAGGAACTGTTCTGTTTGGTGACAAGACATTGCTCAGCAAACCTAGTGCTTTTGATCGCATTAACGTTCGTCGCTTGTTTATTGTTCTCGAAAAAGCAATCTCACGCGCATCGAAATATACACTCTTCGAATTTAACGACGAATTTACTCGTCTGCAATTCAAGAATTTGGTTGTTCCGTATCTGCGTGATATTCAAGGCCGACGAGGCATTACTGATTTCCTTGTGGTTTGTGACGAAACCAACAACACACCAACCGTTGTTGATCGAAACGAATTCATTGGGGATATCTATGTGAAACCTGCTCGCTCGATAAATTTTATACAACTGAACTTCATTGCAGTGCCTACTGGTGTTGCGTTCAGCGAAGTGGTGAACCAGTTCTAACAGGATACATTATGATTATAGATGATTACGTTGAAATAACCATAGTACCAGCCAATCAAAAGTATTGGCTGGGTCTTGGTTATGATATACCAAAAGTTGGTGGCCGTGCTAATGTTAACGGCCACCACAAACTGAAGGTAAAGGTTTCTGATTTGCCGCCAAAGTCTAACGTTCGCGTTAGATGTAAATGTGATAATTGCCATGTGGAATACACCAATAGGTATGCTAGGACCAAAGATTTCAACTTTTGTTCCGATTGTCATCGAGTTTTAATTGCTATTGGTAATGACTATGGCAAAGCAAATAAAGGCAAATCACTACCACACATGAGTGGTGAAAATCATCCCAGGTGGAATCCTGATAAAAAAGAATTTCAAGAGTATGCAAACAGAGTACGATGGCTCACAGAAAAAACGTACAGAAAAAACAGAAGTAAGATAAACCCAAAGAATTACCCAAGAACACTATGTGGCATTGAAGGTGGCTATCAGTTAGATCATAAGATTTCCGTGAAGGAAGGCTTTGATAAAAACATAACTCCCGAAGAAATAGCATCGGTTGACAATCTTCAAATGCTCACTTGGGAAAACAACAGAACTAAACACGTATCATAAATACCTAAAATATAACAAGGGAGTTCCAATAATGGCTTTCAACATCGAGGAATTTAAGGCTTCTGGTCCAGTTTTAGGCGGTGCTCGCCCATCACTGTTCTACGTGGTCATTCCAGATTGGCCGGGATCGACTACAGATTCACAAACCGCTTTTCGCTTCATGTGTCGCACGTCGAGCATACCGCCTTCACAGATTGGTGCTATTGATGTTCCTTACTTTGGTCGCCAAATTAAGCTGGCTGGTGATCGCGTTTATGCAGACTGGAATGTCACAATTATCAATGACGAATCATACAACATTCGTAAACCGATAGAATCGTGGCATAGTAATATGAACCAACACATTCAAAACCTTCCGACTGGTGGTGTTACGCCAGAACCAAGAAGCTACAAACGAGATGCCGTTATTCGCCACTATTCAAAAGATGGCAGCGTGATTGCTACGTATACAATTCGTGGCATGTTTCCGATTAACATTTCCCAAATGGGTCTCGATTGGGATGCTACCAATCAAATTCAAACATTTGATGTAGACTTTGCTCTCGATTACTGGTTGCCGGGTGATGATATCGGACTTGACGAAACAGCATTTGATCTCGAAAATGCGCGCAATCTCTTCAACGCACTCGTCTAATCGATTCATGGATAATATGATGTTCAAGGAGAATGCATTTTGGCCATAAGATTATTTGGATACGAAATAAAAAGAGCAGACGAAGAAACGAAACAGGAGTTGAATAAACCCTCTTTCGTCGAACCTTTGCGCGATGATGGTTCTGTCAATATTGAAGCTGGCGGAAGCATGGGTGCTTTTGTCGATTTGGATGGTTCCATTCGAACAGAAGCCGAATTGGTTACAAAATATCGCCAAATGCTTTTGCAGCCAGAAGTGGAAAAAGCTGTAAATGAAGTTATCAATGAAGCAATCGTGGAAGAAGAAGGAGCGAATATAGTTTCTCTCATTCTCAAAGATGTAAATGGTTTGAGCAGCAAAACACAAAAGGCCATTAAAGAAGAATTCGATGTTGTTCTTGATCTGTTGAATTTCAAAAAGTCTGCATACGACATTTTTCGTAGATGGTTTATTGACGGGCGTCTTTATTACCATCAAGTGATCAACGAAAAAAAGCCGTATGAAGGAATCAAAGAACTTCGATACATTGATCCTAGAAAGATACGCAAAATACGAGAAGTTGTTAAGACCAAACACAAG
>Ga0180430_10000993_pt1 | contig 29268 bp, 24 predicted proteins | sample SS_ome_9_FD_132999 | JGI IMG/M metagenome (GOLD analysis project Ga0180430, IMG submission 132999) | Hypersaline lake sediment archaeal communities from the Salton Sea, California, USA - SS_1_S_2 metaG | ecosystem: Environmental > Aquatic > Non-marine Saline and Alkaline > Hypersaline >... | reverse complement strand
CAGATAACCCCACACGCGGCAAAAGGTCGGCAGGGCGGGTGTTCCCGGATCAAACTGGCTGGCGAAGACGGTGTCGGTCCCGGGGCCGTCGACAACAACCGTATCAGCCCGCTCAAAGAAGTAACCGGGCGCCGATGCCACCACTAAGAAGCTGTCAGGTTCGAGGTTGAAGACGGCCTGACCGGCATTGTCGCTCCGCCCCGCCGCCACCAGAGTTGTCTGATCAATGGTACGCACCGCCAACCCCACCTGGGAGAGCCCGGTACCGTCGGCCGAGTCATAAACCTGTATAGTAAAAGCAATAGCACCGCCGCCACTTCCGATCCCGGACACTTCAGCATCGAGATACTTGCCAAACGAGCCGGACAAAGTATGCTCGGCTTGCGGGATATCCCATACCCAGCGCCCAATGTCGACAGAGTCGCCAATCGCTGCCAGTGACGTAGACAGACCTCCCTCGACTATCTGAAAACTCAGTGAGTTAGGTGTAAGTAGTCCGTCAATATCACGTTTCGCGATGATCGAGAGCCCGTAGCTCCCCACGACACCATCACCGTCGATTTCGGACACCTGTTCACCGAAACAGTAGAACTGACGCCCCTGAATCGTAGTCGATACGATTCGCCCGTCCGAGGTGTCGAGAGAATCTCGCCAGACGACACTTCCCCCCGGTCCAAAGACCAGGACAAAAACCGAATCGGCATGCGATGGATTCCCCAAGCTGTCAAGCGAGTAGAACACCGCACTCAGAGAATCCTCACCGGAGGCCGATATCGAGGAGTTACCGACGATTGAACCTTCGCTACCTCCTACGAGGCAGAACAGCGTCAATATTATCACCATTAGTCGCACTTAGTTGTTCCCTTTCTGTCAAAAGAGTTGCCCGCAAGCATGCTTGCGCCTTACCGGTACTGCGGTTGAACTATCCGAGTGAAACATCAGAACCATCGGCCAATAGTATTGGCCGGCTTCCGAGGACTTGATCACCTTGTTGCTGGTACCCGAAGGAAACAGGTTTTCGTTGATGAGTATGAACCCGTACGAATGCCCGGTGCTGTCCCAGTACTCGAGAATGCGATTGAACTCCCGAAACGCGAAGTAGCGACCGGTCTTGTCAACCAGCGTGGTGCAACCAACCGACGTGGTGTAGTCACCGCCCGGCGTCTCCCAGGATGCCGAGTCCGCCTGGCCATAGTCCAGATAACGGTGCATCCAGGTCGCCCCGCTATCCGGGTCAGGATAGTCACCCAGGCCGTACGCCGACTCGTTTCCCTCGAGAAACGGCGAGGTAAGCGGATACATCAGTATGTTGCGCGGTGTCGAATTGAGTTGCGTGTAGCAGTATATCAGGAAGTGGCTCGAGTCCGGAACGGTGCCATCCCATCCCGGAAGACTGACAACTATCCTCCGCTCCAGATCGAAGCCCTGGTTCCCGACGCCCATATTGACCACGCGCCCACCGTTGTAGCGACGACAGTCCTCACCCACCGTCTCTGGATTGCAGTCGGACCAGGAGTAGATCACAGCATCGACCACATCGCTGGTGTCCCTAAGGGTATCCACGGCTGCCGAGAGCCGTTCGCCGACTACCAGAGCCATAATCGACATTGCCAGTACCAATCTCATTTCTTGCTCCCGCCCCGTTTCGGACGCGATCGCTTCGAGCCCCTCTTTCCGGTTCTCGCATCTACCGTGCTCTTGCGGATTTCCTCCAGCATCTGCCAAAACCGTTTGTGACCGGCGCCGGTCGGTGTCAGTTTGAGCCTCATTTCCAACATTTTCAGCCAATCTCCCAACTTCGGGGGAGACTCCTCCAACGCTGTTTTCAGTCGCTCGTAATGGCTGCTGATCAGCTCATCGAGCAACGACAAACCCTCGGGACAGGCCTCCACCTCTTGTTTCTGAATCATTGTCTAGCTACCTAACTCGATGACCAGAAGGTCGGCGGTCACCGGATCCGGCACTGTACTCGACTTGGCCACTTTCACCGACTCCGATGACTCTCTTCCGGCCACGAACACCGGCTTCTCCGAACGGGATCGCACCAGCACGAGAGGTGAATCGATCGTCCCGGGAAGCTGATTGCCCCGGTGATCGGTCAACTCAGCGTAGGTCAGGGTTTGAGTACTATCTCCCAGTGAGGATTGGCCGAACAAAACCGAGCGATCGGCGCCAACACGCTCCACCACGAGGAAATCCATTTCACCCCAATCGGCGCTTCCCCAAATCGCCACACCGGGCACCATCCACATACGACGTGAGAGAATGCCTGCTTCACCCTGAATCATAGTCTCCTCCTATCCTTTCGTTGGTTGGGTCGGGGGCGTTGAAGCTTGTCGAAATGCCCGGAGTAGTGACTCGGCCCGCGAGGAGAACCTCTCGCCGAGCTTCATCCAGGTCGATGCCGAGCGATCGTTTTCGGGATTTATAGACAGCTGCCTCGAGGCGGCCGAATGGCATACAATCTCCATGGCCACATACGTCGCCGCCGCCTGCAGAGCCGGGTCGGCACCAAAGTCGCTCTCGCTGCCTATCTCGGTTGCCACCATCCCGTTCGCCAGATTCACGGCGTGATTCAAACTGATGTCATCGAACCGAAGACTTGCCGGGCGGTAGTCCAGAAAGACTCGCTCTCCCGGAGCTATCGATCCGAAAGTGAGCCGTCGAATCTGTCCCCAGTCGACCTCGACTTCGAAATCTACTCCCCGAGTATACACGAAATATGGAGAGTACCAGATGGTCGCCGCCTGCCCAACCTCCAGGATCCCTCCATCCTTGACGGTCAGGCTGCCTTGCACCAGGTCGACGACATAGTCGAGTCCTTCGACATATCTCCGACCGAGTGAGCTGTCGCTGGCCACCACGACCGATCCGGGCACCAGATTGCTGCTCGCAAGTGTCGTGGTGGAGTTGATCGTGATGCTCTCCCGTGCCGGCGCCGTCGAACGCCTTGACTTGACCCGGAGATCTTCATCAGAGATCGCGGCTCCGTAGAATCGAATCGGTTCGTCCCCGGCAAAGATCAACGGCTGGTCATAGATGGCATCCTGAACCGGACTATCGGAAACCAGATGGTGCCGCACTAGTTCAACAGTCGTATAGGGCATACCTCACCTCCTCACCGCCAGTGCGGTCAGTTCGGAGATCGAAGTGATCATGCTGCCGACCGGACCGGTAGCATACAGAGTCTCGACTTCAATCTTTATCCAGAAACCGACCTCGTCATCGACCGCAACCGGTTGCCAGTTATCCGGAATCGAGTCCTCATCCTCGAACAAGAGCAGATCCTGGTCCACATTGTCGAGTTGATAACCGCCCGAGATCGGGCTAAAAGCCTGCCAGTTGGTTCCGTTGAAGTAGCTGTAATTTGCACTGCCTCCTGATCCGGCAGTCGAGAGCAGCAGTTTCAGATAGCGAAAGGGTCGCGGCATCATTAGATAGAGACAATCGCCGGTGGCTTCTATGAGGCGCGATGAGGCCGTGTGATAGACATCGGCCGTGGAGGCAGAACCGGCCGCTTCGGTCAGATCCTCATAAGTGCCCGATCCCGCATGGTAGGCCTTGACCCCGGCCAGCAATCCAGCGTTGGTGAGAAGCGGTCCGGGCGTAGTGAAACTCCCGGTGCGTCGCGTGGTGAACTTGATCAACTGCTGGCCACCGGCAACCTGCGACAGATAGACGACCACCGGAACGTTCGCATTGAAACCCAATTGCGGCCACGCCCCCGGAGATTCGTCAAGCGTGATCATCGCGCCCCAGTTGTTGCCATCGTACTCACGATACTTGAGCGAATCGTTGTCGAAAACGACGCCGATCAGCCCCTCGCCCGAGACAGCTGCGTCGAAGTGTTGGTCAAGATCACTCAAGCCGGTTGCCAGATCGAACTGCTCGCTCCATACTCCGGTACTTATGGGAGCGCTTCGAATTGACAGACTGTCGCCGCCACGACTGAAAACGGCGTGTACGGAAGAATGGTCGGCCACTAATCGCACATAGGCGGAGTCGGCGAAGAGAGCCAGATCATCGCCCGGATCGGTGGCGCCGCCTCCCCACGTAGCCCCATTGTCGCCGGATGACTTGGCCTGAAGGTAGTAGAAGCTGCCGTCCTTGCGAGACCAGGCGACCCACAATCCTGAACTGCTGTCAACGACCGCCGAGGGATAGTAATTGTCGTGGCCGTTGTAGATCGTGACCGGTGAGCCGACCGTCCATTCTCCCCCAGCGAACGACAGCCTACGCGTCACTAGATCCAGGGATCCGGCCTCGCTGTAGAACAGGTGGATTTCACCCGCCTGGTTCATTACGCAATCGAACGGTTCAACCGCGCTGTCGGTGACCACGCTGAGCGGAGCGGACCAGTCGACATGGGGACGGTCCGACCAGGTCAACTGGAGGATCCCCGGCGATGTTTGGAGAATGGCGACCAATCTCCCTTCATAGGGACCGGAGTCGACTCGCATCAGTCTGTTCCCTGAGGGCAGCCCGAGCGCGTGGTCCGAGGTTGTCGACGCGATTTTAGTGTGCATCATTGTCCTTTGTAGAAAAGACCCGCCGGGCGGCGGGCCTTGGGTTGTCTAGCTGAATACGGTATCAAGAGCGACGGAGGCTTCGGCGATGACCTTGGCATAGGTAATCGACTCCGAAATCACGGCTTCCTCGAATCGTTGCTCGATAACCTTGTCATACTCGATCATGAGCGGCTGTGTCACCACTTCCTCGACCGCGAACCGATGATCGATTCCCAGCACCAGATCACTGGGCACCGCATCGCAGCGGATCAGCCGGGCCCCGAGGGGACTAAGAAGTTCGCCGCTCTTCTGGAAGCGGTGGCCGGCCAGCGGATCGCGGAACTCGTCAAGGGCCAGAATATCCTTGAGACGATCGATATGACACACCAAGGTGTTCATCTCGAACGGACTGAACTGTGACCACAGGTTTATCAGATCGTTGTAAGCGAGCGTCCCGGACGACGCAGCATTGACCACGGCGGCAGGATTGTCGTTGCCGTCGCCGTTGATTATGCAATCGATCACCATGCCGATCTTGTCACTCTGTAGCTTGAAGCCGATGTACCAGAGCAGCACGCGAAACTGCGAAGTGGTGCGATAGCGCAATGCCTTGTAGCTGGTCTTGAGCGCCAGACCGTAGTCAGCCACCTTGACGGCATGGTTTTGCTCCGTTACCAGGAGTTGCGGCACATCTGAGCCATCGCCGATGGGACGCAAGGCGAACTTGCTGTCATCCGAGGTGTCGATATGAAACGGAGTGTAGCTGTTGGATGCAACCGTGGTGCTGTTGGCCACCAGCCGGCCCAACTCCGGACGCATGTTCTGTCCGCGTTTGATCTCCCGTCTCATGAACTCCGGAAGAAGAGCCGGCGCCTGCTGGTAAAACATCTCTACCGTGCTGGGCGACTTGCCGCCAAGGCGGATCCCGGCCAACACCAGTTGTCGCTGGAAAGCGTCGAGCGGCGAGTTCCCCGCCGACGGATCATACTCGTCGCACTCCAGTAGCTCCGAGAGAGTCATTCCGCGGGTTTCGGCCTCGTGGTACAGGTCACGATTGACCTCCACGGCGGCCGCGCGGGTAAGATCCATGCTGCCCGGCTCCGAGTCGGCCCCAAGAATCTGGTTTTCGACTTCCGACATTTTCAAGAACTCTTCGAAATTCATCAAACTCCTCCCACTAGTTCAGAAGAATCACACAGTCGACCGTGCTGTTGACTTCCAATACCGTTCCCCGGGCGATGTTACCGCCGGCGGGATCGGATGCTATCGCTGTTGCCTGTTTGACGCTGCCGCCAGTGCCACCTATCACCCGGTTGCCCACCTGCGGATATGTGGCGGTAATCGGCAAGCGGCAGATCCCTCCAATCTGAACCGTAGCCAGACGGTCGCCATCGTCCTTGTCGCTCAGGGTGAGACTAATCAGTTTGCCGAGTAGCTGATCGTTATTGTCAGCCGGACCTACTTCGCCGCCTCCCGACAGTGTCACCGCCTTGCCGATATCGGCGTCCTTGAGGTCATCAACTCCACCCGTTTGGTGGACGGTGAAGGTTGCCATTATCGGCGCAATTGCCTCGAGGTTTTGCTCTCGTATAGCCATTCCTGTCCTTTCGTCTATGTTGAATTGGCCGGGCGAAGTACCCGCGTGGCCGGGATGAAAATCCCCCTGGTTACCTGAAATCCGAGGTCGTCAGATTGCCGAACGAACTACCCCTCTGACTCGGGAAACTGGTACGGAAGCTGTCGCGGAATCGAGCCGCGGCATGGCGATAGCTCTTGATCAGCTGCTCGCCGACACAATCTTCGAGAGATTCGATTTCCCGCAGGATGATTTCGGACTTGGTCCTCGAGCGCTCTGCCACTGCGACCGCTTTCAACATCCCCGCAATCCTTCCCCTGAGATCCTCCCGCAACATCTGAAGTTCGGCGCGTTCCTCCCGGTTGTCCTCAAGCGCCTGCCCGGCGGATTTGACTGCCTCGGTCAACTTGTCAAAGTCAAAGGGTGCTGTATCCTCCTCGGTCAGCATCGTCAGGCATTCGTCGATCTTCTGGAGGCCGTAGTTGGTATCGCTCACTTCTTCTCTCCGATCTTATGCAAACTGTGGTTTCAAGCGGCCGCAGGATTAACCCGAAGGTCCAGCGCCTCGCTTACCGACTCCCGTTTTTTGTTGACTGTTTTGGCGATTTCCAGCCTCCTTGTAATCGAAAACCAGAGGAGAAATCGTGCGTATTCTTAGCCTTTTGCTGGCCTTTGCGGTTCTTACGATCGCCTTCGGATGTTCCGAATCCGGCGACGACACCACTCGGAGTGACTCGGCGATTGATGCCGCGACCTTGTTCGGTCTCGAAAGCGGGCGCCGCTTGGTCTATCTTCAGACCGACACTGTCACTAATCCCGATTTCTCGATCACCGTGACTACCGATTTCGAGACTGTCAATGTGGCCGGAAATGATAACGACTGGATTATCCGCAACGGTGACTCCTCGGTTATCAACCTCAAGCTGACCGACAACTCGATAATTCAGAACGGACATTGGTACTCCACCATTCAAGGAGACAGCCTGAAGTACTTCGCTGTGCCGCCCATTCTGATGCATCGCTCTCTTTCGGATGCCAATCTATGGGAGGGATACACACCGCACTTCTTTGATGGCTCCCAGTCCCTGAGCATGCTCTGGTACTATGGCTACTTTGGTTTCTATTTTACCAAGGAGTACGAGGGTAGAGTGCAGCTACAACTACCGGCAGGCTCCTTCGAGACTTACCACTTCAAGGTGGCCCTGTACCGCAACCCGATTGGCGGCGAACCCGATGTCACAGTCGACGAGTATTTCGTTCCCTCCATAGGGATGGCTCAGCTCAACCTTCGCGGCGCCGCTCTCAACCGTACTCTCAGTCTTATCAGCTATCAATAGCACGATAGAAGAGTAAACGCCTCTTTCCCTGCAACCGACACGGCCGCAGAGAGAACCTTCCTGCCAGAAATCCTTCCAGTTTAAGATGGCACGTCTCGCCGATCGTGTTCATCTGAGTGATTTCCCCGCTTCCGAAAGTTCTCGCGCCGGGCGCCAATGACTCCACGGAATCGGCCACGAATCGGGCACCTTTGCCTAGTCGTCCCATATGAAAATGTCGGATCCGCAAGTGCCGCGTGCTGCCGTTCTCCTGGATCTCGAAACAGGCGTGGTCGGTATTGTCGACGAGAATTCGATATCGGCCGTGAGATCCGGTCGGTCGAGATCGAGGCTGATAGCGAAACCCGGCTTCCTTATTGGGGCCCTTGTCCGCACTCCATACCCGTACGCCCATCTTGGTCTTTAGGGTCTGACCGGCTTCATCGAGTACCGCAGGGAGGACACAAACGTGGCGAAAGAGACTAACGTCGAGAGGCAGGTCAGCCACCAAGCTGGGAATCTGAGCGTTGTTTTGCGGCAGTAACTTCAGATCAATCCTCCTTGCCGCACCTTTGCCAGTTTGCAGGAAACGTTCCAATTCCCTTGTTCCGAGTCGTTCCTTACCCCGATAAGCGACAAGCTGACCATACCAGTCAATCGGCTCCGGGTGCTGCGCCCCGACGTCAAGCGAAGCGAACGGACCAACCGCGCCTCCGTCGAGACGGGTCACACTGGCGCGCCTTCCGTCGAGCGTGAGACGGACCCACGGTCCATCGTAGTAGGGCACCGCCAGGATCGATTCATCCGGAGAAAACTGATCGAGATCCTGCAACAGGTGATCGGATGCGACGGTGTCGTTGACCCCCGGAGGCTCGGCTGATTCGGCTGCCAGCTCTTTTGTCACAGCTGTGTTCTTGACAGCACCCCGATACACGAGCGAAGTCTCAAGAACGCGCTCGATTTTGCGATAGTTGTAATGGCATTTGACCGACTGGCCTTCCAGATCATAACTCTCGAACGGCTGATGTGAGCAGGTCCGGATATCCTCACCGCAGACCGAGCACTCGGGCAGGCCAAAGGTGAAACCGACCGAGCACTCCTTGTAGACCCCGCCGTCAAGATTCTCAGCCAATGAAACGGCTCCCTCGGCCGATTTGAGCCAATAGAAGTAAGCTTTCACCCAGTGGCCGCCGCTTCGCTCGACCTGCTTGGCGAAGAAGATCCGTCCGATCGGCAGACGATCCTTGCGGTGTCCCACCATCACCGGAGAGTCGACGATCAGGTCGGTCATTCTCTGTAGTTCAGTTCGCGGAAAGCACCCTCCGAAACTGTTGACTTCGTCGGAAACGACAAACATCGCCCGGATATGGACATCGTTAGGTCCCACCGGGTTAGGCGGACTCACGTTGCGATTTATGCAATCAATCAACCAATTGTTAACCTCTACGGCCTCATCGGACAAACAGGCGACCAGCCTACCCAGACTACCTTTCATGCGACCTCCTTGGGGTTTACTAAGTGGCGGCTGATCGAAACTTGCAGCAAATCTATAGGCTTTATGCGCAATGAGTTGCGACGGAGAGTATGGGGCAATCCCCATAACTCGTTGTACGCCATAGCTAACGTGTTGTTATTACTCCACTAATAGGATTGGAACAGCAGTGCGGAAGAACCGGCATGTACGTTGCTCTATTTGCCCTCAGAAGAGTAAACCTTTGGAGGATGCACCGATGAAAGTATACACCAAGAAAGAATCCCAGCCGTTCAAGTACGTTATCGCTCTTGTCATTTTCATTTTGGCCATGACCTTCACGGTTGCCGAGGTGGAAGGCGTGGGAGTCCCTTCAGGCGCCTCTTCGAACAAGACTCAACCGGTCGTTCAGAATAACCAGGTGAAGCCTACGGCCGGATCGAACCAGTACTTCGACAGTCACGATGATATCGTGCCCGTCCCGGACAACTCGGTCTCGAATACTTCGCCGCCGGCCGCGGTTCCCGAACCGGCCACCGGTATACTCATTCTGACCGGATTAGGTGTAGCGGGATTGGTGAGAAAGTATCGAAATCGCCGATAATCGCTTTTTTTGTTCCCGACGCTCAGCGTGAGCCGCCTTCCGAGCCCCTCCTCCTCGGAAGGCTTTTTTTTGCCTAGACCTTCCCGATCCGGGGTCCGATAGTAGGCGATCGCCTCCGTCTCAGCGGCCACAGTGCCAAGGCCAAAGCCATCAGGGAATCACATCGGTTGTTGTCGTCCCAACGAGCCTCACGGAGTTCGTCCTCCAGCGACCAGACCTTTCCCGGCCCGTCCGGTAGCTCATACCGCTCATAGGCAATTCGATTTTGAGCGTGGAACAGTTCTACATTTGAGAGCAGGGCGGCCTTTCCGGCGGTACTGAATATCACCGGTTCCGGATTGTACTCGACCAGTTGCTCGACCACCACATCACCCAATCCGGTAGCATCCACAACCAGCCGACCGGGGAAGGCCTCCTGGGTCTGCTTGATCTTCTCAATTACAACACTCCAGTCGAATCGCTTCATCCTTACCAGGTGCACAATGCGAGCCTTCCCCTTCCAGGCGGCGATGGTAATCCCGACCGTCGCTGTCTGCTTGCGAGCCAGGTCCCATCCGGAGATGTACACCGCTTCGCCTGTGGGTAAGCGGGGCCAGTGATTCGAGGCCTCTAGGGCGCGGTCAACATAGTCGCCCGGGAGTATCTCTCCGCCGGCATCGACAAACTGCCCCATGATGTTCTGTTGGATACGCTGTTGACTGAACTGCACCAACCGCTCAGAAACGAACCGCTGCGAGATGTGTTGGTTTTCGCGACTGTCGCCAGACTGGAAATATCCAGCCCGCTTGCCGTTGCGAATCTGACCGGCCCGACGATAAAACCAGTTCTTGCCATTCGGAGTAGATACCAGATCAAGCTCCCCCTCGCGGTCGGCCAGACGCATGGTGATCACTTCCTCGACCACATACTCGGGATCAGTCTCGAACGCGACCTCGTCGAAAATGAACAGATCGTAATCCTGGCCCAGCAGGTACTCTCCTCGGTTCTGAGTCGAGCGCGCCTCCACCACGGCCCCGTTTCCGAACTCCATCCGCGGATAGGGGGACACTCGAAACGACTTGACCAGTTCGTTGAGCCACGGTGTCTCGCGAATCAAGCGCACCACCGTCCCGAAGACTATCTCGGCCTGGTCCTGGGTTATCGAGGCCGCAGCGATCCTATAGACCGGAGAACTGTCAAATCGCAACGGCCGGAGTCGAAACAGTGCCCGATGAAGGATTTTGAGAGCCGACACAAACGACTTCCCCCACCGATTGCCGGTTACCAGAAGATTCTCGCGCCGATTAGAGCGACGGAGCCAGCGTGCCTGACCTTTGTGAGGCGTGATCCCAAGACCGGACTCGGCGAAATAGACCGGATCGTGCATCGCCCGCGACCAGTCGAGCCGGGGATACTCGTAGGCTATATCAGCTCCTCGGCTCGCGAGCGGGCAGTCTCCTCGTCGACCAGACCGGACTGGTGCAGTTTCAGCAAGCTGTCGACCTGTCGTGACTCGATCTCCGCTTCACCATCGGCCTGATAGCTCATGTGGTTGTCGAACCGGTAACGACAGGTGTGATTGTACCCGGCCAAAGCCAGCTCGATGTTGCCGATCCAACTTAGGAAATCGGCAATCTCTGCCTGCACCGACTGTACCTGGCGCATGACCAGGTCGAACTTGAACTTCGCCCAGGTGGTTGTCTCGCCGTAGGAGTAGCCGAGAAGAAACGGCGCCAGATTGGTCCCGGCGCAGATCTCTTCGACCATCGCGCGATGATTCATGAACCAGTTGTTGCTGATCGAGCGGTTTCCCTCGGGACCGACATAGGCGATATCAACATTGTCCCAGGTCACCGGGTTGTCATCGACGTCACAGTCGCGAATCATCCTGACGGTAGAATCAAAGTAGCTGTTTATACGTTCGACATAGAGCTTGTCCGATTCGCCGGCCAACCGCTCCGGGGGAGCGATCTTAACATGCAACCGATGGTACCCGCTGTTATGGTTGGCCCGGCGCATGTCGTCAACCAGTTGCTGCTCGATATAGGCCACGAACGGGATCGATGCCAGGACCGACTTCCCCATCGGCGCTACCAGGCTGTCACCCATGGTGAGGTGATAGAAATCCGGCCGATCTAGACGCAATGATTTCTCGCCGGTGTCGAGAACCAATCGCCGGCTCGACGCGTGCTCATCAAATCCGAGATTGATGGTGTCGATAGGCACGAACCTGTCTACACCTGAACCGTCGCTGTTGACCGTAAGAAAGCCTCCGAATTGACCGTCTCTAAACAGCGCATTACAGAGTTCGATCAGAAAAGAAGTCATGGTTCTTGGTTGACCTGATCCGTTGTCGCTGATTCGACGACTCAATTCATCCAGCCTGGCCTTGGCCGCGGAGTTGGAGCCGTTGGCCAGGATCTCGAACTCGCCCGGGGCGGCGGTCAGTCGACTCCAGGTGTGAATGCAGGCCCCGACCAAGGGCAGATTGTCGCTCAGGAAACGATACAACTTCAACCGATACCGACCATGCCCGAACTCTTGCCTGGTTACTTTGAGCAGCGATTCCAGCTTGGAACTGGTCCGGAGCTTTCCTGCTTTGGCCAGAGCTACCGGGCGAGTGTCCCTCAAGTCCACTCCGGCCGCCCGAACTCGGGCAGCCTTCAGCGATTGTCTCATATGATCTCCTTTTTACCTGTTGAAATCATATCGCTGGATGCGAGGACTCTGTGGTCTTTTCGCCGGAGGACAGCAAATAGGGCTTGAACCTCCCGAGCACCGAGCCTATATTTGTGGGATAAAAGGATTTATGGAATTGTCCGACTACCGATAAAGCAACTATGACCACAAATATCAAGAGTCTTCTTGCGGTCGTCCTGGTCGGACTTCTGCTTTTATCCGCCTGCGAAGAAAAGCGCGCGCTGGGCATTCGCTACAACGCCGAACGTCTAATGTACCAGGCCGAGCGGGAGTTCCGAGAAGGAGTCATCGGCGATGCCGATTTGTCGGCATTGGTCCGATCCTCCGCTCAGAGCTATCGCCACGCCATGGACTACTGCCGGTTGATGATGGACTCTATCGATCAGCGCTCCGCGACCAACGAGTATCTCCAGGTCACTTTTTTGGCCTACCAGGCGACTAGCCGACTCTCGCAACTGCATTATTCAGCCCGACATTATGATACCTGTGTCGCGCTCTTGAGCGACCTGCTGACCTCGGTGCCCTTGTATGGCTCACATCAGCTGACGACCACGCTCAGCCTGGGCCGGTCGCTGCAATCGGCCGGCAACTGGGACAGCGCCGTTGTCCTCTATGACTATGCCTTGGAAAGGTTCTACCCGCCCGTTGACGACTCCGGACGGGTCCAGCGTCAGCTCCTGGAGCTTCCTCTGCATATGTGGGAAGTGAGTCATCAGACCGGAAGCGAGGCGGAACAGGTGGCCCAGTTGGGGGTTGCCGAACACTACTACGCCACGCTGGCTGAAGACGACCCGAAGTCTGAAGTTTCTCGCGCGGCTCGGGCTATTCTGGCCCGACTCTATGCCGGCACTGGTCGTGTTGAGTTGGCCGTGGAAACACTGCGCTCGCTCCTTGATCCGAAGGATGCCAGTTTTATCACTCTGCAGACGCGAATCGCGGATCTGCAAGCTTCCAAGCTGAAAAGATACGACACCGCCCTCGCACTCTATCGAAACGCGCTCGACAATTTGACGCCGGCAGACTCGCTTTACCGGCCGCTCCTTCTATTCAAGACAGCTCGCTCCCTTTTGGCCCAGGGCGAGTACGAAGATGCCCGCGAGATTCTGATCGATGTCAAACGCAACTACGAGTTCTTCTTCTCGGCGACGCCCCAAGCCCAACAGGCAATGGCCCGTTCGTTTGAGCTGCAGGGGAAATGGAGTCGGGCTGAAACCGAATACAAGTTCTTGATAGAGTTCTATCGTGGATCCGACGAGGCCATGGCGACCTTCCTGTACCTGGCCGACCATTACGAGCGCATTGGACGCCCCGATGCCGCCGCCCAATGGTTAGCCGAGGCCGGCCAATACTATGAGAAGCTGGCCGCCCGTGGCTCGGGCACTATTACCGAGGCCAGGGCCCTCATATTCCAGGCCGATCTGGCGTTCAGGAAGAACGACCTTCGGAAGGCCGGACTCAAACTGGAGGCTCTCTATAACAATTTCCCGGATACTCATCAGGGCAAGCAGGCTCTGCTCAAGGCGGCGGCTCTGTACCGTAACCAATTGGCCGACACGGCTAAAGCGGACTCCTTGATATCCATCCTGAGAACGGCCATGACTCAGCAAGATGTTTGGGAAAACTAGGATCCTTTAGCAACTGTGATTGTAATAGTGATGGACATATGTAGTGTGGACCCACTGGAGGAAGAATGAATCTAACTGCTAAGAAACTTCTATTACTGGCGACTCTCCTGCTGCTGCCGGCGCTGGCCGTCGCAGAGGAACCAGGACCCGTGGACCTGTTTGGGCACCGTGATACGGTCTATGCCGACCTGGCTCGAGTCAACGAAACAACCTGGACCCTGACCGTCTCGCTCGTCAACGACGAATGGCTTCAGGCCCTGTCGCTTCCGTTTGAATTCCATTCCGGCAAAGTCAAAGTGGTTGCAGACTCTGCTGTCTACACCGGTGGACGAGTGGATCATTGGGATTTCAAGGGTTTTCGGGCAGACACAGCTATTCAATGTGTTACCATGGGACTTCTGGCCAATATGGGACCGTCTGAAAAGCACCTGCAGCCCGATTACGGCCGATTGGTGACGGTGTTTATATCCTCGCTCAACGGCGAGCCGATCGAAAAACTGGGTGTCGACACCACCACCACTCATCCCAGCAACTCGCTTATGATGGTCGCCTACAAGATCCAATACACGGATCCGCCGGATACGATTCCGGCCGATCGTGCGGAGGATCTGACAATCTATCCGGCCTTTGTAGTTCGGCAGTCCAACTAGCCTAGTTGCAGCTCATAAGATCTTAAAACCCGGCCTTTTGGCCGGGTTTTTTGTGGACCGGATCGGCCCACTCTCCACATATTAATAGATCAAAAAAACCGATGCTTATTGCTCGTATCATATTATATTGTATTCGCCGCCGTGCATACATCTTATCACTTTGGAGAAGTGCCTCGCCCTGAGTCCCGAAGTGTCGCAAAGCGTTACAGTTGGCAGTGCAGAATGGTCACACTTGTGAAGAGGTAAACATGCTAAAGAGAGCCATCCCCCGTGTATTGACAGTGTTCTTGTGCCTGATTGTCGTTGCTCCATCGATTCTGGCCGAATCAGACCGGGAGTTCGTCGTTCCCAAAGGCTTCGAGCCGGCCGAGTTGCATCGAATGTTGAGCGAAGGCAAGTCCAAGGTTTGGTCGGACAAAGCTATGGTCGCCAAGATGCTTTCGTCCAAAGCCGCCGTCAATCAGCATCAATACGATATGAAGAAGTATGACATCTTCATAAACGTCGATGATACCACTCAATCGATAGATGGCCGCGTCGGGTTTTTCGCTGACGCTACCGAAGACGGCGTATCCTCGGTCGATATCGACCTGAACTCCGGGATGAGTATCGATTCGATCAAGAACTCCACAGGAGCCCTGGTCTTTTCGCGCGACGCCGACGTTACCAGCATTACTCTCGACAAAACCTACAACACCGGCGAGAGAATCGAGTGGGAAGTTTTCTATAACGGTACACCCGATGGCGGCGGAAGCTTCTCCACCGGTGGATTATCTTTTGACATGCACTCTTCAGGTGAGTGGAGTATTACCTCCATCGCCGAACCCTACGGTGCCCGAATGTTCTGGCCCTGTAAGGATCGTCCCGATGACAAAGCCGATACCTTCAAGATTTGCCTACGAGTTGACGACCGCTTTTACGCCAGCAGCAACGGCGTCTTGGATTCCGTCGTCACCCCGCCGGGTTTCTTCACGGTTCTCGACTACCACTACACCATGCCGTATCCGATGACCACGTATTTGCTGTTCATCGCGATCCACGACTATCAAGTCTGGTACGACGAGTGGGTCTACAACAACGGCGCCGACACCATGCCGATCGTAAACGCTGTCTACGCGCAGAATCTCCAGGACTCCTACGATCTTTTGGAGGTAGTACCAACGGTTCTGACTGTTCTGTCGGACCTGTTTGGCCTGTATCCTTTTACTGAAGCGGAGTACGGCCATACCACCCACGACTGGCTCCTGGCTATGGAGCATCAGGCCAACACGACCTGCTTCGTATCGTCCTGGTCGACCTGGGGATTCTCCGAGCCAGTAGTGGTTCACGAGGCTGGACACCAATGGTACGGCGATCTGTTTAGTCCCAAGTCCTGGAGCGATGTCTGGATTAACGAAGCCTGGGCCTCATACTCGGAAGCAATCTATTTCCAGCAGCGAGCCGCTGGTGAAGGCTGGCCGCAGTACCATTCTTACATGGACGGAATGGACTTTGCCGATGGCGGCACAATCTATCGCTACGACACCACCAACCCCGGTACTTTGCTGGGAACGATCATCTATGACAAGGGTGCCTGGCTGGTCCACATGCTCCGCCACGTTGTCGGCGAGGATGCCTTCTTCCAGGGTATGTTGGACTACTACAACGCTCCCTTTGCCTACGGCTCTCAATCGACCGAGGAACACATTGAGGTCTGGGAAGCCAGTGTAGGCTACGATCTCAACTGGTTCTTTGATCAGTGGCTCTACGGCGAGTACCGTCCCAACTACCGCTGGTCTTTCTACAACGAGTCGAACGGACAGGGAGGCTTCACCTCCTATATCTCGATCGACCAGGCCCAGACCACTAACCCAACGGTCTTCCAAATGCCGGTGGAGTTTGTTTTCGATTTGACGACCGGACAATCCGACACTATTACGCTGATGATCGACAAGCGCGAGGACCTCTTCGTCTTTGACTTCCCTTTCGCGGTGACCAACGTCCGTGTCGATCCGGCCAACTGGATTCTGAACTATGAGAGCGAGATCAACTGGAAACTGCACTTCCTGCTCAACTCACAACTCCCCGAAGCTACCCAGGCTAGCGGGTATTCGCTCGACTTCCCGGTTCACGGTGGCACTGGAAGCAACACATTCTCGCTTCTCGAAGGCTCGGCTCCTCCGGGAATGACACTGAATCTCGGCAGTAGCGCCAGCCTGACCGGTACTCCCAGTGACACCGGCAGTTTCAGCTTCCGCCTGCGAGTTGACGACAACGGCAGCAACTACAACGACGAGCAGACTTTCACAATCTACATCAATCCGCTGACTCTTCTCCCCGGTGATATCAACGGCGACAGCGGCGAACCGAACATTGCCGACTTGGTGTATCTCGTCGATTACATGTTCAACATGGGACCTCCACCACCGGTGATCAACCTGTCCGACGTCAACGGCGACTGCGAACAGAATATTGCCGATCTGGTGTATTTGGTGGACTTCATGTTCAACGGTGGCCCGGCTCCGGTGATGGGCTGCATCGAATAGTTAGAGTTTCTTAGCCGGCAGTTCTGAAGAGAGCTGCCGGTCTTTTCTCGCGGTGTTTTCTTCGAAGCGCCGTGGATATGACTAGTTCCGCCTCCGGATGATGCGGGACAGCCAGGCATTGAATCTATACATGCGGGGGATGGCAATGAAGCGGCTGTTTACGACTGTCACGACATTCCTGCTCCTCTTCACGGCAGGGACTGCCTTCGCCGACAAGGATGTGCACTCCGAGCACTTTCCGAGTCAATCGTTCGGCTCAATCTCTGAGTTTATTCGCTGGAAAGCGCTGCGCTCTCAGAGACTCGCGGCCGACCGTGACTTTTTCGCGAAGATGGCATGGCCGCCAGAGCTCGAATGCACCCAAACAAACTACGATGTGCTCTTTCACCAGATCGACCTGATTGTCGACGACTCCAATCAAACCATCGAGGGCCACGTTCTTACACAAGCCAGAGCCGCCGAACCGGGTGTCTCGGAGATCCAGATTAACCTGACTGCCCAGCTCGACGTCGACTCCGTAGTCAGTCCGGCCGGACCGCTCGGCTTCACTCGCGAGCAGGATGTGATGATCCTTGCCCTGGCTGACACTCTCGCTTTGGATGACATATTCGAGTATGAAGTTCACTATCACGGACATCCGGCCGGCTCGACCTACTCTCTCGGCTACCACACTTACGATGCCGGCCTGGCCTTTCAAACCCGGACCGATGGCAAACCATGTATCAGCACGATGTCACAGCCCCACGGCGCCGGCAGCTGGTTCCCCTGCAAAGACCGACTCGACGACAAGATTGATTCGGTCAAACTGAATGTCACTTGCGATTACCGAATGTATGTGGCTACTCAGGGGATTCTCGACTCTACCACCATACCTTTCCCCCAGACCTTACCGCGCACTTACCACTACACTATGCCCTACCCCGTAGTGCCTTCGTATTTGAGCCTGGCTATTTCCGATTACGAGGTCTGGTATGACGAGTGGGTCTACAACGAGGGGACTGATACGATGCCTATTGTAAACTGCGCCTTTCCCCACTACCTGCAGCTCTCGTATGACTCTCTGGCGATTGTCCCGGATGCCTTGACCAAGCTGTCGGATCTGTACGGCGTGTACCCTTACGTCGAAACCAAGTACGGTCATGCCGCAATGATGTGGCCCCTACCCGGCGCCTGGGAAAACCCTTCGATGGTTTCTTTCTATGGGGAGCACTGGTGGCCCCTGAGTGAGTATGTCGTTGTCCATGAGATGGCCCATCAATGGTGGGGTACGGCTAACGGGCACGCCAGCTACGGCGATGTTTGGCTGAGCGAAGGTTGGGCGACATATTCAGATGGACTGTTCGAACAGTATCGGTACAGCGCGCGTCAGTGGGAGCGCTACTGGGCATACATGAACGAGCTGTCGTTATATGACTTCACCGATCCTCTCTACAACTATGACACCCTGCGCTACGAGACCTGTTACGATTCCGAGGTATACTATCGCGGCGCATGGCTCTGTCACATGCTTCGCCGTGTTTGCGGCAACGACTCGGTCTTCTTCGACGCTATTCGTCGATATCATGCACCTCCTTACGGTCACCGCAACTATACAACCGAGGAGTTTGGACAAGTCTGGTCCGATATCACCGGCCTGGACATACTCACTTTTGTGGAAGAGTGGGTCTATGGTACCTGGGGGCCTACCTACTCGTGGACCTATCTTAATCTACCAGACAGCAACGGCGGCTACAACGTGGTCCTTGCGATTGACCAGATACACACCACCTCCCCGCAGGTTTTTCATATGCCGGTCGATTTCCTGTTTGAGACTGCCACCACTGTCTCCGACACCACTCCGATATGGATCACTAAGCGCCGCCATACCTTCAACCTGCATCTGGAAGAGCCACTTGAACTGGTCCTGATCGATCCGGGAGGATGGATCTGGGGTTACAGCCGCGAAATCAACTGGAAGCTGCATTTTCTCGTCCCCGATCAACTACCTGAGGCTCGCACCGGCGTACCCTACGAGATCGAGTTCAATGTCCACGGAGGTACCGGCGACAACAGCTTCAGTTTGGTCAGCGGACAGGAACCGCCGGGAATGTTGCTTGACGTTAGTGCAACTCCAATCCTGAGTGGGATTCCGTCTTCACCGGGAGACTACACTTTCACTCTTCGTGTCGAGGACAACGGCTCCAACTATTGGGATGAGCAGGAGTATGAATTGACGGTGGTCGCATTCGATCTGGTGCCGGGCGATATCGACATCTCCGGAGGTCAGCCGGATATTGCCGACCTGGTGTTTCTTGTGGCCTTCATGTTTCAGTCGGGACCGCCGCCGCCGCTCTTGAACCTGGCCGATGTTGACGGAAGTTGCACCCAGGACATCGCTGATCTGGTCTATCTTGTGGAGTTCATGTTCGCAGGTGGACCACTTCCGATCATGGGATGTGTTGACTGATACACAAACGCAAACTTTGCGGTAATCTTAACCTCACCCTCACACGCCGGCGCAAAATGTGCTCCATTAGTCCATTATTCCTTGACGCACCCCAAGTACACAGTATTATGTAGGTAGAAGGCCGGATCAACGCCCAGGGCAGAATCGGGGCGTCGCCTTCCCCTCACTTCAATCCGAACAACTGAACATCAAGTCTCCGCCCCACCGAGAGGTATGTTCGCCGCCGCTAAGAAGAACGTAAACCTCAAATCATGGAGGAGATACCTATGGGGAAATTTCTGTATCATTCGCCGGCCTTCCGCACTGAGGCGATTTGATACAGAGAATATTCGAACGTAAGACAGTTGCTGAGTTTGGACGCCAGGCGCAAGTGCTCGCCAGCCACACAGGATTAAGAGGTTGAGCAGGGATGCTCTAGGCGGTGTCCGTCCAGACATCGAACTCGGGTTTTCTCTCCGGCACGCGCTCACCTAACCGAAATCGGAGAGAAACCGGCCTGATCGGCGAACCTTGTACAGGCTCCAACAACTGATCAAGATCCGTAATACGACCAGCCGGAGGTCACTTGTGGCCTCCGGCGCCTTGTTGTTGGTCGGTGAGGACTTGTCTCCCCGGCTATGGGCTGAATCCCCCAAATGCCCTCTCCGAGAACCCTTCCGGAACACTCCTTTAAGCGACAAAACAGTCCCCTATAGACCCACGAAACCGTTACACCACAACAACTTCATCTTAGCAGATCGAATCCCGACCGCCTTAGTCTGACTATGGCACCGCGCTTGCATCGGAACAAGTGAACGACAATCGAGTGAACTTCCGAAGGCGGTACGTTATGAAAGTGAAGTTTGTGCTTACGATGGACGACGTGGTCGTCGATGAAGAGATCTTTGATCAGGTTATTCTGGATTGGGAGAGTGACCTGGATCAAGACGAAGTCCTTAAACTTTCCCACGAGTGGATCACCTCCCAGAACTTCCTGACGCAGCGGATGACCGGGTTGACCCGGGTGGGAGAATCCTCGCTAACGATTGAACCTCTGGAAGAGTGAGATGAGCCTTGACCAGATCGTAAAGACCGAGCTGGATCGTCTCAAACAGGAGTTCGGGGATAAGGCCGGCGAAATCACCGGCTTCCTGGACCCGGTCAAAGAGACGATCGTCGATAACTTCGGCCCCAACGGCTTGCTGGCAGCCTACATCGCCCTGGCGGCGTTGGGCGTGTTCCTGATCTCGCTCATCACCAAGTTCACCTTTGCGACTATCAAGTACCTGGTTATCCCGGCCATCGCCCTGGCTTTTATCGGGAGCATGGTCTCCGGCCACTCCTTCGTCGGCCTGCTTCCGCTAACCGTGGTGGGTTCTTCGCTCATTCTCCTGGTGAAGGGCTAGTCCCAACAGTCGTTTGACTTCTCCCCATAATTCTATCCCCCTTTTGCAGAATGCAAGACTCCGGCACTCCACGATATCTCTCTACAAATCATCAGCTTACCGACACGCTTCGGCGACGGCAGGCAGATTGCGCAGTGATTTCATGAAACAGACATAACCACATCAAAAACCAGCATTAGCTAAACAGAGATGTAGGCCATATGGAAGACGTGAAATCATGTATTAACTGCGGACGGGAGCTGCTTAAGCAGAAGGGTGTCTGGCTGTGCCCCGGATGTAACAGTCCCGACGTAGACGCTTCGCAGATCTTTATCGATGATCACGAGGACAACGAGCACATCTTCATCGAATGCCCCGGCGCCACCCTGTACGAAGAGGGTACCCACAACGTCATCGCCGGAGTCAAATTCCACGACAACGAGGACCCCTTCAAGGGTCACAAGATTATCGGCGAGCCGGTGTTTGCTCCCAACCATCGAAAGCGTCGGCGCATCAAGCGGGAGGCTCTCGGACGTATCCGTCGATGTCAGGCCTGTCAGGATTATACTATCAGAATGCAACGCCGCGAGGGTGCGGATTTCTTTATACCTTCCTCGAAACATCCCAACCGCAAGAAACTCAAATCGGTCCAGCACCTCAGCTACGAACCGTAGAAACATTCAGGAGAGAGTCATCCCCTCCTATCTGTCATCCCCTTTTCTGTCATCCCCTTTTCTGTCATCCCCCCCCTTTTCCGTCATCCCAGCGGACACAGGCATGCTCCGGCCTAACTGCCACTCGGAGCAATCTACCCGATAACGTAGAACCACCCTAAGAAGGGTGGGCCACCCGACCAACCGTCACCTGGACAAATCGGTACACGTTCCAACCGACCGCCTCCGAACACTCGACAACTTTTCTGTATCCCAAACGAAATTCGCACCACCATCACGAAACATCCCGCACCGCTTGCCGTAGAATAGACTGAATGCAAATAGGACAAGCACGGAGGACGGACTCTTGACCAAACTGACCCTGACAATCGCGACAATAGCCCTGGGGATCACACTGATGGGATCAAGCGCTGTTGCCGGAAATTGGTGGTCATCGGGGGTTCGTGGTTCCGGTGATATCGTCACCGAGGAGCGCGATGTCAAACCGTTCGACAGAATCGAATCATTCGATGCCTGCGATCTGTACATCAAGATCGGCTCCCCTCAATCGGTCAAGGTTGTGGTCGATGACAACATCCAGGAACTGATCGAAACCAAAGTCCGCGGTAAAGTCCTTCATATAGAATCAATCGAGAATTATCGCACCCGACGTGGATGTCGGGTGGAAATAACCGTTCCGGAGCTCACCCAGGTGACTTCTTCTGGATCGGGTGATGTCGAACTAATGGATCTGGACACCGAGAGATTCGAGATTAAGATCAAAGGCTCGGGTGATTTCTTCATCTCGGGCAAGACCGAACAGATGTCGGTGCGAATCAGCGGTTCCGGCGACGGCACTCTCGACGGCGAAACCGGCGATCTGGAGATAAGTATCTCCGGCTCGGGTGAGTTGAACGCTCGTGACCTGCAAGCCCAGAATGCGTACGCTTCGGTAAGCGGTTCGGGCTCAATCAAAGTGAATGTCAAAGATGAACTGGAAGCGCGTGTCAGCGGCTCCGGCGACATAGTGTACTATGGCAAACCGGAATATGTCGACACCAACGTTTCGGGTTCTGGACGAATACGGAGAAGATAAAAGTTATGGCCGGTCGGCGTGGCCCCCGGGCGACGTTTAGTTAGACCGGCCGCCAAATCTCATCCCTTTCTCACATGCCACACGCATACGCTGGGCGGAGCTGCAACCCTCCGCCTTAGGCCGACAGGGCGCCCTCCTTGTCGGCCTTTTTTATTGGCGTCACGACACCTGTACCGCTTCGCGCACTCGGGAGCCACATTCGAGGTGAAACAGCCACATCCTGAGGTTCCACTCAGGGTACATGGTTGGCGTACGTCCCCGTGCGCCAACTCGAGAGTCTCAATTCAAGGAGTCAACTCGGCAAACCAAACCACCTTTGTCCCATTTTTCACTTGCATTCCCGATCAAATATGGATATAATTAGTCCATTAACCGACGGTACAACTTTCTTGATAACGCATCCTAAGGGTTGGAGGGATACGATAATCTCAAGGGAGAGGTACGACCTGTTCGTTTTGAGTTCGATCCAACCATATCGGGAGTACAAGATTTGAAACTGAAGAAAGAAGAGATGCCGATCGCCCTGGAACTGCCGGTGGCTACTTTCCGCGTATCCGAATGGGGAGATACCGCGGTTGCTTATGTTGAACTGCAGGCCGGCGCCGATGCCGCTCCGCTGCTGGAAGGTCTCCCGGGCGACAAGTGCGCTTGCCCCCACTGGGGATACATGCTCAAGGGTTCGATCATCGTCACCTATAAGGATGGCACCGAAGAGACCTGCTCGGCCGGCGAAATGTTCTACTGGCCGTCGGGCCACACGGTCCGGGTCGAGGAAGACACCTCCTTTGTCGAGTTCAGCCCGAAGAACGAGTTGAAAGAGGTCTACGGTCATATCGGCGATAAGATCGCCTCGATGGGCTAAAAACGACCAACATCGACATTCTACCAGCCCCCGCACCTGTGGGGGCTTTTAGTTTGGCGGTTGGCCCTGGCTTTCCGTAGGCGAAGTCCGCCACGCCAGAGTCCTTGTGAGCGAAGCGATGCAATCTTGAGTCACGGATATTGAGATTGCCGCGTCGCCGCGCCCCCGCAATGACCCAACCGAGGGTGCCCATTTGAATACCGCGAAGCGCAAAACCCGCTATGCGGGCTGCGGAGGCAGGAACCCAGGCAAGTTTCGGCCTACCTGCCACCCGGTACTATCTACTTGATATGGTAAACCCACCCTGACAGACTTTTGCGTAGTCTCGTGGTTGGTGTACCTCCCGGTGCGCCAACACTTGGCCGACTATTCCCAGTACGGCCGGCAGACGGGGACGTCCGCCGGCCACGTAACTCCAGGCAAGCTCGAGCCACCCCAAACCCTCTTTATTGTTGACTAAATCACTCCACATTATATATTATCACTATCCATACCCGTAAAACAACCTGTGCTCGTGATCACAACCAAACCATATCCGTTGGAGTTAGTAATGCCAGATCGATTGTTGTCCCAGGGAAGTGTAATCTTGACCATCGGTCTGATTCTGATCGCTGCTGTTCTCGTAGTCCCCGTATCCGCACTAGAGCTGACTTCAGCTCTGGTGCACAGATCCGAGGGTGACTCCTCTGAAACGGTAACTCAACGGTTTTCTTCTCCTTCGACGAAAGGGCTCCGCTCGCTGGTGGCCTCCCCAAATGCCGTGTATCTTGTTACCAGTTCAGCCGATCTCCCGGATGACTCGCTAGAAGATGGAATCTTCTTCCCACAGACACTCCGGTCCGCGATCGAAAACGCCAATCTCTCACCCTCTGTGGATGTGATCATGTTCGAGCCCAGCGTGACCGAAATTGCCCCAGCGACCGCTTTGCCGACCATCGACGCCCCGATTCTGATCGATGGTATCACGCTCGATGGCAGCAACATCGTTCCCCAGGTGGGAGTTGGGCAGTATGGTCTTACATTCCGCGCCGGTGCCGCGGGGAGTATCGTGGACAGTATCGAAGTCAGGAATTTCCCCGATGCGGGAATCTTCATCGGCACCAGGGACATGATCGTTCGGGGTTGCACCATCCATAGCAACCAGGGACCGGGCATATTGGGCAACGCCGCGAGACTGTGTGAGATTGGCGGCATCAATATGGATACTGAGGGCAATCGGATCTACGACAACTTCTCCAGCAGTGGCAACGGGATTCAACTCTTTACCGATATCTTTGGCAACACCTCCGACAGTAACCTGATACATGGAAACTATATTGGGACTCCCGACGGCATTGGAACCGCCTCCAATCTGCGTGAGGGTGTCGCCATCTGGGGGAACTACAACCGGGTCAGTAATAACCTGATTTCCGGCAACGAGTACGACGGCATCAAGCTTGGTCAGGACATCGACAATCCCAGCACGGCCAACTTCATCGACTCCAATCTGATTGGCGTGACCATTGGTGTGTTTGGCCTTGTACCCCTACCTAACGGACTCGGCAATTCGGGAGAAGGTATCTCAATTCGTTACAGCCAATCCGACACCATCCTGGCCAACTTCATCGGATCGAACTATGGTCATGGAATCGAGTTCACCAACAGCGGCAACCATGCTTATATCGCCAACAATGTTATCGGAGTCGACACGACCTGGAGTCAGCCGTTGGGTAACGACGGCAACGGTATGCTTCTTCGCGGCGATTTCAATCTGTTGGAGCACAACCACGTCGGAGGTAACGTCACCGGAGTCTCGATTCAGGGTAACAGCAACACTGTCAGAGCCAATGTGTTCGGATCGGACATTTCCCCGGTGCTGGGCAACACCGTCAGCGGTGTTCAGATTGGCGGCAACAACAATCTCCTGGGTGGCCCGGACTTTGCCGATGCCAATATCTGTTCCGGCAACAATCTGTATGGCATCACCGTTGCGGGCAGGGGAAGCACCAACAACCTTGTTCAGGGCAACTACGTTGGAGCCAAGGGACCTCTAGGCGCTCTACCACCTAACCTTCGTGATGGGATTCGAGTCGTCGACTCCGTTCAGGGTACCCGGATTTTCGACAACACCATAGTCGGCAACGACAGCAACGGCGTGCAGATCCAGGCAACTTACGGGCGACGCCCCAGGGGCACTTTGCTCGAACGTAACATCATTGGCGACTTCCTGGGCGTTTCCGAGGGCAATGGCCGTTCGGGAGTATTCATCAACGGAGCCGTGGGGACGATGATCGGTGGATTGTTTGCCTTCGACGGTAACGGAATCGAGGGCAACGGTCTCCATGGCGTGGAGATTCGAAATGGGGATAGTACGACTGTTGTGGCCAATACGATCAGTGAAAACTTCGGCAGCGGAATTGTGATCGACACAGGTCTCTACAACCGGATATTCGAAAACAGTGTGTACGACAACGGCCTGCTGGGGATCGATCTGGGTGGCGATGGCATCACCGGAAACGACACCGATGACCTAGACGACGGCCCCAACATGCTACAGAACTATCCCTTCATCGCAGCGGTCACCTCGGTCAACGACACCTTGATTGTCGTGGGTGAACTGGACGGTGCGCCACTGACCGACTACGTCATTGACATGTATCGCAACTCTTTCTGCGATCCATCCGGTAATGGCGAAGGGCAGGTCTGGATGCACTCCGAGCCGGTCACATCGGGTGTCAATGGTATAGCCTTACTCGACTTCAAAGTCGCCAGTGTCTACGATCCGACTTTCATCAACCTGACTTTCACCGCGACTGATGCGGATGGCAATACATCCGAGTTCACACCCTGTTTTGAGTTACTTCTTCTTACCGCCGATGTGGAACTATCTAAAGAAGCGAGCAGCGACACGGTGACCATAGGCGACACCTTGACTTTCGTCATGACTGTCGACAACAACGGACCGGACATAGCCACCGGCACGACCGTGATCGACTCACTGCCGGCCGGAGTGACTTATGTGTCCGACAGTTCGACCCAGGGCACCTGCACGTTCGCCGACGATGTCCTGACTTGCCTGGTCGGTACGATGGCACCGGGTGCCGACGCAACCATCACCCTCAAAGTGGTGGCTGATTCCGTAGCGCTACTGTCAAACACTGCGCTGGCGGCAGCTGCCGAGTCTGACCCGCTTCCGCAAAACAACTCGAACGTAGCTATGGTTGAGGTTGAGGACCACCCCACCGGTGTTTCCACCGTCGGACCGGGACTACTGCCGACCGAGTTCTTCCTGGCTCAGAACTATCCCAATCCTTTCAATCCGACTACGACAATCGAGTTTTCGTTAGCCCGGCGATCCCAGGTCGAACTGCAGATCTTCAACCTGTCGGGACAGAGGATTCGTGACCTGTTAGCCACAGATCTGCCGGCCGGAAACTACTCCATAGTCTGGGATAGCCGATCCGAGACTGGAGAGTTGGTCGCCAGCGGCGTCTACTTCTACCGTTTGGTAGCAGGGGACTTTGTGAGTGCTCGTAAGATGATTCTTCTGAAGTAGGGGTGCAACGGGCACTCGGTATCATCTACTCGCTATAGTGAACTCAGCCCTGGGATAGGCGGACCACCGGACCATCGTGGTTGGCGTACCTCCCGGTGCGCCAACATTGGTACCCTACTAACGGCGAAGCTGGCCGACGGGGACGTCCGCCAGCCACGGATCCAACCATATTCTGTCATTCCCCCCCTTTCCGTCATTCCTGCGGAGGCAGGAACCCAGGCAAGTTTCGGCCTACCTGCCACCCGGTACTATCTACTTGATATGGTAAACCCACCCTAAGAAGGTTGGGCCACCCCGGCCGGTATTGTGGTTGGCATACCTCCCGGTGCGCCAACATTGATTCACTACTCACAGCGAAGCTGGCAGACGGGGACGTCCGCCAGCCACGGACAGTAAACCCGGGGCAAGCCCCCGGGCGACCAGAGAGGATGTCAGGTCTCAGAGTGATCTGAAGTGAGCACAGTCGAGACCTCGCCCTCGGCGACTGCTTCGCGGCAGGGGTTTCGACCTACATAATCCCCCCTTCCCTGCCGATCTAAATCTATATGAAAAAGGGGTGTCGAAACGGAACACTGAGTCGGAAAACAGGGAACCAAAACGGACCAAACTCGTTGAGGAATAACCTTGACGCCAGGTTTGCGCCCTGTTATAATGGTTGTCTTAACCTGCAGGGCCCTTAGCTCAGTTGGTTAGAGCAGCTGACTCATAATCAGCGGGTCGCAGGTTCGAGTCCTGCAGGGCCCATAAAGATGAGAGCCGGTTAATGAATGGGCAATTAGCTCAGCTGGTTAGAGCGTTCGGTTCACATCCGAGAGGTCACTGGTTCGAGTCCAGTATTGCCCATATGGTTTGATATGATATTGTTTGATTTGAAAAAAACCAAGCCCGACAAAATTTTGCCCCACTACAATCGACAGGGGAAAAGTAAAGGGGCGAAGAAAAGGACAACGCATTCTCACAATACCCAGGTGAGGATGCGTTTTTGTTTCTAATGGAAGCTACATCTCGTAACAGCGCGCAGGAGGATTCGATGGCCGACGATCTGGACATGCTGTTGAAACTGCAGAACATTGATTATCATCTCGGCGAACTTGAACGCTCAAAAGAGTATTTGCCCGACATGATGGAAAACCTGACTCGCGAGATCGAGGAGTCCAAGACACGCTACCAGACAATCGTCGAAGAACTCGAAGGCAGCCAGATTAACAAAAAGACCCTGGAACTCGATCTCAAGACTCACGAATCCGAACTGCAGAAGTATCAGCAGCAGATGATGTCGATCAAGACCAACAAAGAGTACGATGCTCTGGTGGCCGAAATCGACAAGGTCAAAGAGGATATTTCCACGAAAGAGACAAATCTTCTCGAGACGATGGAACGCATTTCCACCCTGGAAAAGGAAGTGGTCGAGATGAAAGAGAAGACCACCCAGGTTAAAGAAAGCAATACCAAGCAGCTGAGTGTTCTTCAGGAGAAGATCGATTCAATCGGCGACAAGGTCGGGGCCAAAGAAAACGAGCGCACCGATATCGCCAAACTGATTCCCAAGCGCACCCTCTCGATGTACGAAAGAATTCGCAAAGGCAAGGGTCGGGCGGCGGTTGTAGTAGTCAAGAAACGCGCCTGTGGTGCCTGCCTTCAAGCCTTGACGCCTCGCAAGGTACAAGAGATCAAGGCTCGCAATAAGATATACACCTGCGAAAACTGTGGAAGTCTCCTTTTCTGGGACGACAAAGAATCTGATTAATAGCAAGGATCATGGCGAAGATAGTTGAAAAACCAGCTCTGACGTTTGACGACGTCCTCCTGCTTCCGGCGTTCTCGGATGTACTGCCCCGCGAGGTCGACATTGCCACCTCGATCGGGCCGGACATTAACCTGAATATCCCCATTGTATCGGCCGCCATGGATACGGTGACCGAAAGCCGCCTGGCGATGGCTCTGGCTCGCCTGGGTGGAATCGGCGTGATTCACAAGAACATGCCGATCGAGAATCAAGCCGGTGAGGTCGATAAGGTCAAACGGTCTGAATCGGGTATGATCGTTGATCCCATAACCATGACTCCCGATCGGACGGTTGCCGACGCCATGGGCGTGATGCAACGCTTCTCGATATCGGGAATCCCGATCGTACAAGCAGACGGTACCCTGGTTGGTATCCTGACCAATCGCGATCTTCGTTTCAACGCCGACCCTGACCGCAAAGTGTCGGAGTTGATGACCACCGAGAATCTGATCACCGTTCCCCCGGGCACCGATCTCGATACGGCCAAGGAGATGCTGCACCGTCATCGGATCGAAAAGCTACTGATTGTCGACGATGCCGGCGCTCTCAAAGGGATGATAACGGTCAAGGAT
>Ga0180430_10000991_pt1 | contig 29320 bp, 19 predicted proteins | sample SS_ome_9_FD_132999 | JGI IMG/M metagenome (GOLD analysis project Ga0180430, IMG submission 132999) | Hypersaline lake sediment archaeal communities from the Salton Sea, California, USA - SS_1_S_2 metaG | ecosystem: Environmental > Aquatic > Non-marine Saline and Alkaline > Hypersaline >... | reverse complement strand
CGCAAACTCTCCGATCTCGCCATCGATCACCCGCGTGTCGTCCCACACGGTCGGCACATGGTCAAAAAATTCGAGCTCGGGCTCGTCGCCGATGACAGGGTGTTTGCCTCCCGCGCCGCCAATGTCCTGCGGCGATTCGGGCGGCCGGTCGTACCAGTAAACGAACTGCCACGGGCTGTAGACGCAGACCGCCTTGGCGAGTTGAAAGGCATGGGACGCAATCTGGGCCACGCGCCGGTCGTAGTAGCAGATCGTGTGGTCCCCCGCCCCGGCCAGCATCCGGGTGAAGAGTATGGTGAGTGTCGTCCGACTCGACGGCCGTGCCTCGTCGCCGCGGATTCCTTCCTGGGTCATCAGGTTGGGGAATGTGCGGGAGTATCCGGTCGGTCTGTACTCGTCGTGAACATCGACCATGAGCTTGTGATCCGCCGCGCGCCGCACGGCGTGATGGAGCCAGGAAGTCCATTTCTGGCCGCCCACCTGCACGAATCCGTACTTGAGCCCTTTGACTCCCCACTCCTGATAGAGAGGCAACACCGTGTCGAGCTGACGCTCGAGCGCTTTTCGGTTGACGTAGAGGATGACTCCGACTCCGGCCTTGGCGGCATAGTCGATCACCTCGCCCAGATCGAGCGGGCCGGGAGATCTCTTCGGGTCGACGGAGACTGCGGACGCATCGGAAGTTTCGTCGTACTCGTGGCCGTACCACCCGGCATCGAATTCGACATACTGAAGATTCCGGCGTTGGGCAAAGTCGACGCAGGCCTTTCCGCCCGCGGTGGTGAGCGTCACCTCGCGAATGACCTTTCCCGGTTTGATCCACGAGGTGTCGTCGATCGCACAGGGGGCGTTGAGGTTGAGAAAGAGGTCGTTGTTCTCCAGGAGTTCGCCGGGGCTCTCCCCCACCATGATCACCCGCCAGGGAGAGACGAAGGGCAGATCGGCCTCCACTGCGCCGCCGAGATCGCTGACCAGGGCGTTGGGAACGCCCGCGCAGGGAGAGAGCTTCATGCGCGCCGAGTCGACGAGGCGTGCCTCGGCGAGGGCCACGTAGAGATCGTCGGCGATGCGAATGGTGAGAGGCCGCTCGCAACCTTTCTTGAGATGGCACAGCGCGGTTTCCACATAGTTGTCCTGAGCGTGGTAGGCGGCCCAAGCCGTGTGGTTCCGGGTGAACCGAAACTCCGTCAGCTCCTTCGTGATCGAGATCCGATCGACGCCGTCCTGCGCGGGAATGGTGTAGCATAGCGCCACTCCCTCGTCATAGGCGCGGACCGTGACGTGGAGACTGTACCTGGGCGCCTCGCGGCGCCGCAATTCGACAACGCATTGGTTGTAGCGGTCGCGCACCTCGTCCCGCTCGCCGTAGACCGGCCGCCACGTGGCGTCCCCGCTCGACCGGACGGTGCGCGTGATCTCGAATCGATCGACAAAACCGTTGTTTTGTCCCGCCGCAAGGCCCAGACGGGAGGACTTGATGAGAGTCTCTCCCTCGTAGGAGAGGCGATAGACAGGGCAGGCGTCGAGGCCGTCCATTGCGTGCACCTCGACGGTGCAGGCGATTTTCCCATCGGGTGATTCTATTTCGACCGCCTGAATCGTGGAACAGCCCGCTGCGAGGAGCACGATGGCGAGGTAGATCCTGATCATGTTATCAATCCAATTTGATACCAACAACGCGATATCATCGGGCTACAAAATCATTTAACCGACAATAGGGAATATCTATTCACTTTCTATGGTATAAAGAAAGAGGTACCAATCAGCGAATTATTCCGAAAACTTGGGAGTTTCCTCATATGCCCCGCCCGGAAGGAGACGCCACAGTTCTGCTCTCAGCCATCTCGGCCGGCGATCAGTCGGCCAAGAACAAGCTTTTCGGCATCCTCTACAAGGAACTGCATGCACTGTCCCACAAGGCGATGCGCAAGGAAAACGCAGGCCACATCCTGCAAACCACGGCGCTCATCAACGAGGCGTACTTGAAACTGGTGAAGAACAGCGAGGCGCGGTGGCGCAACCGCTCTCATTTCTTTTCCGTCGCCGCCCGCGCCATGCGCCATATTCTCGTCAGCGAAGCGCGCAGCCGCCGTGCGGCCAAGCGGGGCCACGGTAAAAGGCCCGTACCGCTTCACACGGTCGGCGAACCTGGAGGGAGAGGGGGGGGACAGTTGCAATTCGAGGACCTCGAGGCGCTCGACCGTGCGCTCGACAGCCTGGCGGCTGACAAAAAAAACAGCCGTATGATGACCGTCCTCGAACTCCACTTCTTCGCAGGATTGACCCAGGCCGAAACGGCCGAGGTGCTCGGGGTCTCCAAGGGAACGGTGCGGCGCGACTGGGATTTCGCCAAGGTCTGGCTCTACCAGGCGATGAACAAGGCCGAAGGCGGGGCGACCCAAGAGCGGGACTAAGTCCCAAGAGCGGGACTAGTCCCCAGGGCGGTCCAACTACATCAGTCCTTTCACACACAGACAGAGAGCGGTTCCGGCTGCGATCAATTCGACGACGAGATTAAATTGCTTTTGCGGAATGCGTTGCGCCAGGAATACACCGCAAATCCCACCGATGAGAATCACCGGCACAAAGAGGCAATTCGCCTTGAGCGATTCCATTGTAATTAGATCGAGATTGCCGCCGAAAGGGGTTTTGAATAGGTTGAGCACGAAAAAAAACCAGGCGCTCGTACCGATTAGGTTACGCTTCTCCATACCCATGGAGAGCAGGTAGATCACGATGATCGGGCCGGCCGCGTTGGCCATCATGCTGGTCGCGCCCGCAACGGTGCCGGTGACGCTGGCGAGCCAGAGGGACCGCGGGATCTCGATGCCTTTCTCGGCGCGGGCGCTGTTCCACCACTTGAGGGCGATCATCGAGAGAACGATGGCTCCGATCACCGGCAAGAGCTGCCGGCTCGTGATCGCACGGAGGGCGAAATAGCCTCCCCCCACTCCCAAGAAAGTGCAGGGAAAGAGCCGAAAAAGCTGCCTCCAGTCGACATGCCGCCGCCAGTAGACGATGGCGAAGACGTCCCCCACGATCAGGATCGGCAGCAGAAATCCGACCGATTCCCGCGCGGGCATGATGCCGGCCATGATGGGAACGACCACGATGCCCGCGCCCGGAAGTCCCGCCTTGGAAAGACCGACGAGAAAACCGCAAAAAACAGCGGCCATACCGACGATACCTACAAACGGAGTGGGAAACCCAGGCGCCACTGCGGCGGCAATCTCGCCACTCCACGAAGCTCCTGACATATCAAAATCCCTTTTTTTGTTATTGCTTTTCGTGTATACTCGGCCCACGAAGGACTTGAAGAACATTTCCCAATGGATTCAATAAAAAGGAGGAAGCGATGAAATTCGTTTTTTGTCTGACCATTTGCCTTGTACTTCCCGCATTCTGCTTCGGGGCGACGATCTGGGTTCCCGACAACTATACTACAATTCAGGCCGCGATCGGTGCGGCAAACAACGGCGATACGGTCATGGTCCGCGCCGGCGTCTATACCGAACGGATCGACTTTTTCGGAAAGGCAATCACCCTCCGGAGCGAAGAGGGATTCCGCCACACCTCGATCGACGGCACGCTCGGTTCGGAAGTGGTCAAGTTTGTCAACGGAGAGGGATCGGATTCGGTCATCGACGGATTCATGATCCTCAACGGCCTCTCGCCCCTCGGCAAGGGCGGCGTGGTCTGCGTCGGCTCATCGCCGACGATCATCAACAACTCGATCACCACCAACCTCTCCAACGTGGGCGGTGGCGGCATCTACTGCGAAGACGCATCACCCACGATCGAGCATAATGGAATCTCGGGCAACATGACCTTCAACGGTTTCGGCGGCGCGATCCTCTGCGTCAACTCCTCCCCGTCGATCCGCTTCAATACCTTCGTGGGCAACCAGGCCGTTGCCGGAGCGGGCGTCCACTGCGACGCCAATTCGTCCCCGTCGATCGTGAATAATTTCTTTGCCACCAACATCGCCACCTACGGCGGTGCGATCGCCTGTCAGGGCACGGGGATTGTCATCACCAGCAACACGATCTACAAGAACACGGCCCACACCGCGGGCGGTGGGATCGTGATCGACGCGGGCGCGAGCGCGACTGTGACCAACACGATCGTCTGGGACAACGAGGCCCCTGCGGGCGCGCAGATTCACGATGTGGGCGGCTCGCTGAGCGTGAACTATTGCGATGTCATGGGTGGCTGGCCGGGCACGGGAAACATCGACGCCAACCCCGAGTTCATCGATCCCGCCGTGGCCGATGTGCACATCACGTGGACCTCTCCCTGCCGCGAGGCGGGCGACAACGCCGCCCCCGGCCTCCCGGCCGAGGATTTCGACGGTGATCCGCGCGTGGCGGGCACTGTCGACATCGGCGGCGACGAGTTCTACACGACTCTCTACTATCGAGGTTGTGATCTCGTTCCCGGATCGCCCTTCGAACTCGTCGTCTCCGGTTTTCCCGGAATGCCGGTCACCCTCTTTCTCGGATCGGGAATTCAAGATCCGCCCTACAACACGCAGTACGGCCTCTTTCATCTGATCTGGCCCACTCCCTGGTCGAGTACGATCGGGACGACCCAGCCGAACGGATTTCTCGTTTTTCCGACCTACGTTCCCGCAAGCTGGAACGTGGGCGATGAGAAACCGCTCCAGGCTCTCGTCGGACCATGGAACGACCCGGCAACGAGATTGACCAACCTGCTCATCTTCCGCGTCGAGTAACCATCGAAAAATCATCGATCTCCCCGGGGGCGGGCGGTCTTCGAATCGAAGCGAAGACCACGCGCCCCCTTTTTTTCACTGGGCGATCGGCGGGGCCGAAAGTATCCTTTTTTCTAGACCGCGCGCAGGCACCCCCCAAAATCAATGCTCTATCGAGGAGATCTCATGGATCTGTCCCGCCCATCGCTGGTTCTGCTCGGTGTCCTCTTCTCGCTGACTCCCCTTCTTTGCGCCGCTACATCCGACGACGATGGAGCCCAAAAGCTCTCCCGCCCGGTGATCGCGCGCCTCGACACGCCGCCACCTCCGCAAGATCGGGTAGAAAAAAGCTGGATCGATCAGCCCCGGGACCAGTGGCCCCGGATTACCATGTCCAACCAGATCACTTACAGGGACAAGAAGCACCCCGTTGCGGGCTGTGGTTTTCTGATCGACACCGGTGATGGAGTCTACGCGGTCAGCGCCAAGCACGTGCTCACATACTTCAGAACGCCCGAGATGGACTCGGTCCATTTCAAAGGGACGCTCGAGAAATGGATCATGTTCCCCAAGGACAGCCCCGGCGACGTGGTTGTTGTCGGCCGGCTCGTCAACGAGGATGACACCGAATCGATCGACAAGATCCCCACGGGAAAAGACTGGCTCATCTTCGCTATCGAGGAACGTCCTGAAAACATCGAGCCCTTGAAGCTGAGAACCACACCTCTCGAGCCGGGCGAGACGATCTTCGTCACCGGATGGCGCTACACGGAAAAGGACTGTCCTCAAACCATCTACGAAGGCCACTTCGTCAAACCGCTCCCCGGCGCGATCGTGATCGACATCGAGGCTCTCGCCGAAAACAAGGTGCCCGGCTTGAGCGGATCGCCCGTCTTCGACGCTCGGGGACTCGTGGTCGGCATCATGAGCAGCAGCTACGGCAAGATGCAAAAGGCCGCGTCCACCGACTACGTCAAAAAAATACTCGCCCAGTCACGACGGGCAGCGCCGGAAAAAGACCACCAAGAATGGCCGAGATTCCGCGGCCCCGCCGGGCTCGGCACGACCGGCCACGCCAAGCCGCCTGTGGAATGGAACGGCAAGGGATCAAAAACGCACAACATCCTCTGGAAGACGCCGATTCCCCGCGCGGGCTACAGTTCCCCCGTGGTCTGGGAAGACCGGGTCTTCATCACCGGCTACGACGGCGAAGCGCACAAGGGTGAAGTCTACTGCTACGAGGCGTCGAGCGGCCGCCTCGCGTGGCGCAAGAGAATCGATCTCGGCCCCCCCTCCGACCGGTCGGCGCTCGACGTGCTCTATGACGATGCGGTAGGCGCCGCGTCGACGATGGCGACCGACGGAACCCTGGCCTTCGCCATCTTCGCCAACGGCGATCTCGCCGCTCTCGACTTTGAGGGCTTGCTCGTCTGGTCGAAACAGCTCGGCGTGCCGCGCAGCACCTACGGATTCGCATCCTCTCTCGCGCTTCACAAAAATCATCTCCTCGTACAGTTTGACGAACAGCCCGAGTCCCGCGATGCCTTCCGGTCCTACCTTTATGCTTTTGACACGGCCACGGGAAAAATCGAGTGGCGCACAAAAAGGCCCGTCGCCGACTCGTGGACCTCGCCGATCGTGATCGAGACGGAAAATGGATCCCAGGTCGTGACCGTGGCCGATCCCTGGGTCATTGCCTACGACCCCGCCGATGGCAAGGAGATATGGCGCGTGGCGATGGAAGGGCCCGATCAGGCTCCGTCGCCCGCCTTCGGGGGAGGCTTGGTTTTTTCCATCGTTCCCAACTATGACCTGTTCGCCATCCGGCCCGACGGCGAGGGGGACGTGTCGAAAACACATATCGCCTGGGTGATCGACCAGGACATTCCCGAGACGGCCAGTCCGTCCGCCAATGATGAACTGATCTTCCTGCTCTGTGACGGTTTCGTCACGTGCCATGACATTGCCGACGGAAAACGATTGTGGGAAAAGGAGCTCGATTCCTATTTTCAGTCCTCGCCGACGATCGTGGGCGATCGGCTCTACCTCCTCGGAACGGAGGGCACCATGTTCATTCTGGAGGCGAAAAAGAAATACCGCGAGCTGGGACGCGCCGAGCTCGGTGAGCGCTCGTCGTGCTCGCCCGCCTTCGTGGGAGAGAGGATCTACATTCGCGGCGAAAAACATCTTTTCTGCATCGGTGAAAAGAGGTAAGACTGACTCTGGTCGGCACCCGTAATCTTCCCCCCACATGCCGAAAGGACTCCGAATCATGAAGCCCACCTTCGAAACGACGAGAGGTGCTCTGATCCTGTCCCTTTTCGTGATGTCGATCGCATTCGGCAACCTCTCCGCCACGGCGCGCGGAGCCGATCAGAACTGGCCCTCCTTTCGCGGACACCAGGGGTGCGGCCTCGCCGAAGGCTTTGCCACGGTGGCCGAGTGGGACATGGAGACCGAAAAAAACGTTCTCTGGAAAAGCGCCGTTCCCGGCCTGGGACATTCGAGTCCGATCATCTGGGGGGACCGCATCTTTTTGACAACGGCGATCTACAGCGAGGGCGAACAGTACCTCAAGGTCGGCATGTACGGTTCGGGCGATCCCGAGGAGGAGGATGGGGAGTTTTCGTGGCATCTCTACTGTTTCGACCGCGCAACGGGCGAAATGCTCTGGGACAGGGCCTCCTACAAGGGCAAGTCGAAGGACAAGCGCCATCCCAAATCGACCCATGCCAGTTCCACGCCCTGCACCGACGGCACGCACGTGGTCGCCTATTTTGGATCGGAAGGCCTGCACTGTTACGATTTCGAGGGCGAGCTCCTCTGGTCGATCGATCTCGGTCGGGTCAACCAGGGCGCGCCCGGCGCTCCGGAGTACGAATGGGGCGGCGGCGCATCACCGGTCATCCACGAGGGCAAGCTCATCGTGCAGTGCGATCAGCAGGACCAGTCGTTCATCGCCGCCTACGACGTGAGAACGGGTAAGGAGATCTGGAAGACAGATCGTGACGAGGATCCCACGTGGGGTACGCCCACAGTGATCACCGGCACACATCCCCAGATCGTGGCCAACGGCTACAAGCACATCGGCGCCTACGAGATCGAGACGGGCAAGGAGATCTGGAAGATGCACGGCGGCGGCGACGTGCCGGTGCCCACGCCGATCGTTGCCTTCGACCACATCTTTATCACCAACGCCCACGGACGGATGGCGCCGATCTATGCGATCAAGACGTCGGCAAAAGGAGACATCTCACTCGAGGAGACATCCCTCGCCAACGAGCACATCACATGGAGCATCAGGCGCGGCGGCAACTACATTCCCACGCCGATCATCGTCGGCGAACACCTCTACTGCTGCAGCGATCGCGGCGAGGTCACCTGTTTCAACGCCAGGGGAGGCGAGGTCGTCTACCGCCACCGCCTGGGCGGCAGGCCCACCTTTTCGGGATCGCCCGCGGCGGCCGACGGCAAGATCTACTGTCCGAGCGAGAAGGGAAAAATCTTTGTCCTCAAGGCCGGCCCCGAGTTCGAGGTTCTTGCCGTGAACGACATGGGCGAAATCTGCATGGCGTCGCCGGCGGTGTGCGACGGAATCCTCTACATCCGCACAAGAAAACATCTCGTGGCGATCGGGAAGAGGGAAAAATAGCCGGCCCCATGCGCACATGCGGCGCCTAGCGGGACGGAGTCTCGATTTTAGACTAGTATTAGACTAGTAATAGACTTCCGTGTGGATACGGCTGTTGGCGATCCCCTTCCCCTCGAGCAGATCGTAGGCGTCGCGGATCATGGCGCTGTTTCCGGCAAGGTAAAAGAGGGAGTTGTCGGGATAGGCGGCGCGCGTCAGAAACTCGGTGACCCGTCCTCGAAAATCCCCTTCTCCGTCCCGTGAGGTGCAGAGCACGTAGCTGTCCGTCCCGTAGCGTTCGCGGTCGTAGGCCTCGGTGCCAAAACGGACGCCGTGAAGGACGACGTAATTGAGATCGGAGTAGGTCCTCACAAAGCTATGAAATGGTGAGATCCCCGTCCCCGTCGCCACAAAAACGTAATTGCTCGTCTGCCGCGCGAGATCATCGAGGAGAAAAGAGCCGAAGGGACCGTCCGACTCGAGCAGATCTCCCGGTCTGCACGACTGCAGATCCTTCGACACGAGGCCTTCGTCGACGGCGCGCACGAGAACCTCGAGGTAGGGATCCTCTTCCGAGCTGTAGATCGAGTACTCCTTCTGTTCGAGAGTCCCCTCCCTACCGAGGAACAGGTACTGGCCCGCCCGGAAGGCGATTCCCTCCCTCTCGAAGCGAACGACAAAGGTCGAGTCGGTGATGTGGCGGACGGCCAGAATCTTGTGCTTCGTCATCGAAAGCGGCTCCCATTCTCCGGAAAAAGTTATGATCGACCTAATAGCGGCAGCACCCTTCGAGTACATCCTTTTTCGACAATTCCGCCCAACTTTCCCGAGCGCCTCATGAAGAAGACAAAAAAATCAGGAAAAGCCCTTGTGCATTTTTATGTGCGGTCTATTACTCACATATCTAAATAGTTCAATATATCGATTTCTATGTTTTTGAACCGATTGCCCCGGCGGTTTCGATTCACCTAAAGCCATCGCCCGAAAGTTTCGAAAATGGACAGGAAGCCATATTTAGGGGGAAAAAATATGAAAGTCATGATCGCTTATCCGCCGCTGACCGGCAAGGGCAGCCCCATGCTGACCCAGAACCGTCAATTTCAGTGGATGCACCAGGGTTCTTACCTCTTTCCTGTCGTTCCCGCCCAGGCAGCGACTCTTCTCAAGGAAGAAGGATGCGACGTGGTCTGGGCCGACGCCATCACCGAGCAGATGGACTGGGAGTCCTTCGAGGCGCTCTTTGTCCGCGAAAAACCCGATCTCATCGCCATCGAGACCAAGACACCCGTCGTGAAGCAGCACTGGAAGATCATCGCCGATCTCAAGGCGCTCCGTCCCGAGTGCCTCGTGGTGCTCATGGGAGACCATGTAACCGCTCTTCCCGAAGAATCGATGACCAACTCTCTCGCCGACTACGTGCTCACCGGCGGCGACTTCGATTTCCAGCTCCTCGGACTTATGCGTAATCTCGGCGACGGCGAGCCGCTTCCGCCCGGATTCTGGTATCGCGCGGAGGGAGAGATCAAGTCGACGGGACAGTTCAAGCTCGAGCACGATCTCAACGATCTGCCCTTCATCGACCGCACCCTGACCAAGGCCGATCTCTACTTTGAAAAGTGGCAAAAATTTTCGCCCTTCTACTACACCATGGCGGGGCGCGACTGCCACTGGGCCAAGTGCACCTTCTGCTCGTGGACGACGACCTTTCCCAAGTTCAGGGCGCGCTCACCCGACAACGTGCTCGACGAGATCGGCATGCTTATCGAGGATCACGGGGTGAAAGAGATTTTTGACGACTCGGGGAATTTTCCCCCCGGAAAGTGGCTGCGCGATTTCTGCAAGGGAATGATCGACCGCGGCTACAACAAGAAGATCCCCATCTCGTCCAACATGCGTTTCGGCATCCTCGACGAGGAACATGTGAAGCTCATGAAGCGGGCGGGTTGGCGCAAGTTCAAGATGGGCCTCGAGTCGGCCAACCAGAACACGCTCGACCGCATCCGCAAGGGGTGCACCGTGCAGGATATCGTGGACGGCGCCAAATGGATCAGCAACGCCGGAATCGACATCCACCTCACGGTGATGGTCGGATTTCCCTGGGAGACGCGCGCCGACGCCGAGAACACGGTCAAGCTGGCGCGCAGCCTGATGGACCGGGGCCACGCCGAGATGCTCCAGTCGACGGTGCTCGTCCCCTACCCCGGAACGCCCCTCCACAAGGAGGCGCTCGAAAAGGACTGGTTCCGCATCGACCCGCTCGACTACGAACGCTACGACATGACCGAGCCCGCCTTCAAGCTGCCCGACATGACTCCCGACGAGGCGCTCGAAGTTTGTCAGAAGATCTACAAGTCCTTCCTCTCACCCAAGTACGTGCTGCGCACACTGGGCCGTGTGAGGAGCTGGAACGACGTGAACTATATCCTCCGTGGTTCAAAGGCGGTTGTGAACCACATGTTCGACTTTGGTAAGAAACGGCAGAAACAGACGAAGGGTGAGAAAGTGCCAACAGCTTGAAACTAGCCCTTCTGAATGTGATGCTTTTTTTTCTGGAACGCGCCCCGATCTGATCGGGGCGCGTTCTTCTTTTTTTTTGCGAAGAGTTCGACCGACTAGTACTTGGCCCTCACCGTCCAGAAGCCGTATTGCGATTCGACGGGCGGAAAGACGTTGCTCGCCGCATCGAGGTCGTAGGGATCGAATCCCCATTGCGCGCCGATACAGCCGGTCACGAAAGCGCTGCCCGGCGCATAGGGCGAGGAGCTGTCGATGGAAAGACAGTACTCCCCCGCGTTGTGGGGTATTCTGAAACCGACCCAGAAATGATCGGTGGTGACGGTCACAGGGCCCCCGCTCACCGGGTACCAGTCGTGGGTATCGCCATCGACAGTCTGAATCGTGCATATCTGAGCGTGGATGCAGTTCAGGTCGGCGCCGGGGATCATGTCGGGCGTGGGATCTTCCCAGATGAAGAATTCGATCTGCGTTCCCGGGCCGGGTGAGTAATTCGGAAATATGGGGCATCCGAAGATGGAACCGACCTCGGTAATGTTCTGCCCGACGCAGATGGTCTCGAAGCGGTGCATCCCCACGATATCGCCGCCGCTCGTGTAGGCGAGGAGGTTTTCCGTCGAACCGTCGTCCCACCTGTAGTCGGGCGGCGGGGGGACGATCGTGAAATTGCAGGTATCGTAGGTTTCGATTGACAGCGGCCCGTTGTACAAATCATCGGGAATCGCCCCTCCCCCTCCGCCCAGCTTTTCAAGCCCGAAACGGATTTTGTAGGCCCCTGGCGCCAACGTCCACGGAGCAATGGTATGGCTCTCAAAATTGCCGTTGGCGATCGTGTAGAGTGGAACAGTTCCCGAAATGAAAACCTTCGACGGAAGGCACCAACCCGCACCCCATGATGGACCAGAATTGTGCCTGCCATAGGTGAAGTGACCTCCGCCGGTCCACATTTGAGATCCAACACACCACACATCGGTATAGACGCCGACCCAACTTCCCGCTCTGAGTTTGAGGTCGATCACCACGGGGTGACAGACGGGAATCACCACGTTGTCATCCTCCCCATTGACCCTGGTGTCGACGAAAGGCCCGGGATTGCACGTGTCCGCGTAGAAGATCGTACCGTTCCATTTGCGATCGGGGAATTGAATCGAAAAGGCCGGCGAACCGTGCCCGGAATTTGTAGTCAGTTCAAGATCGGCGTTCGAGAATAGAGTCGGGGCACCATTCGTGTATCCGAGATAGCCCGTGAGCGAGGTGTAGTTCGGAATATCCACATAAATGCCGTAGACCTGCCCCTGTTGCAAGGCGATCCCGTTGCATGTAAAGTCGATGAAGGTGGTCAGGTCGGGCCCCGCGGCTGTTCCCGAGCCGGAAGCGAGCATGGTCCAGACGCCGGGATCAGTCTCAAATCCCACACTCGTGCCGTTTTTGTAATAGAGATCGCAGTTCACCGTTTCACCTGCGACGGTCCAGTTGATATCGATACCGGTTATGTACATGTCGGGATAGCTCCAGAGCGGCTCGATATCGAAAGTGTTCCCGGCAAAACCGTTATTCTGTGCAAAAAGCGTGGTCAGTGATCCATCGACTCTCGTGGGCGTCGCCAGATCACGCTCCAGGCGCACCTGCAATTCCTTTCCGCAGTCGGTCTGCCCAATCGCGGATTCCACGCCGAATGTGGTCACCGTACAGACCAAGACTGCAAAAATAAGCACCAGTCGTTTCATCATGACAACCTCCATTTCTCACTTGTCATTACCGAAGCTTCTAAAAAATAGATATTGTGCCCGAAATTCCGTCCGAATCGGATTTCAGGGCTCCCTGGAAACTGGCTCCTGCATCGACCAGTCCTCTATAGTGAAGCGAAAAAAAGGCCTCGGCGCGACTAATATATTATTTTGATAGATTGAGCAGACGCTCACACAGGCTAGTCGAGAGTCTCGATCTGGTGAGGTCCGGTGATCACGATCTGCGGCGCGCCCTCGTGTTCGGTGATCGTGCCCCGCACATGGATCGTGTGCGACCTGAAGGCGGTCTCGGGCGGTGTGTCGAAACGGCCGTAGTTCTCCTTGTGGATGACCACGGTGAGCGTATTGCGAAAATCGTTGTCGAAGTTGAGGAAGGTGATCGTGCCGATGTTCTTGGTGCGAACGATCTCACCCACGACCGACACGACCTTGCCCATGTGGTCGGCCGCCTCGGACCAGTCTATGTGATCGTCAGGAAGGACGAGAGGGATCTGCCGCTCCACCGTCCCCCTCGTCGGATCGGGGATTTCGACGAAGACCTTCCGCGCGTCGATGACTTCGAGCACATACTGGTAGGTTTGCGCCCCCACTTCGGCTTCCTTGGCGAGTCTCCCCTCGAAGAAGGCAAAATCCCTGTCCACCTTGCGCACGAAACGCCGCACCCTGTCGGCGATCCCCTCGCCCACGAAAACCACCGCCGCACGGGCGTCGTGCCTGTGGGCGAGTTCGAACACTCCGCCCCGATCGTGAAAGGCGCCGAAGAGGATCACCTTTTTCCCCACCAGCCCGTCGAGCCGTTGCCAGTCGTCGTCGTTCATGACGGAGACCGCGTCGGGGCGCTCGCCGTAACGCGCCTCGAAGAGCGCCATCGCCTTCGAGCGGCGCGACCACCATCCGATCCGGTCGTCATAATTCGGATAACCCATGGCGTAGGGAGACCAGATGCCCCGTCCGTGAATGCGCGCCTCCCTTTCGGCGGCGATGAAGGCGGCCTCGAAACGATCCGATCGGCCATACTTTTCGAAATAAGGGCTCATCCCCGCCCGCACGCAGGCGATGTTGTAGTTGACCCACCGGCCGTTGCGCTTGGCGAAGACGTAGCCGAGAACGCGACCGTAATAACCGGTCCGGCGCGCGGGGCTGTCGATCTCGATGCGCACCACGGAACCTTTTGGAAACCACTCTTCGGCGAAACTCTTGGCCTCCCAGCCGAGGGGGGTGTCGAACTTCGCAAAGGGATCGTTACGGGTCTGCTCCTTCACGTATCGGGCGTAGTCGCGCACCATGGCGGCGACCGCTCCCTCGGCACCGGGCCCCTTCGCGCACTCCTCCGTGTCGATGCAGAGAAAACGGATGCTCTCGTCGACACCCACCACGCGGATCGTGTCGCCGTCGGCAACACTCTCCACGATGTACTCTCCCACGAGATAGGGATTCTCGTCGGCCCAAAGGAGCGAACCGCACGCCAACAAGAGGGCGGCGACGGCGTGAAGGACTAAATGCCTCATGGCTCCGATCCTTTCTCAGTGAGCGGCCTTTTTCTTGCCCGACGGAATGGCATGCCATATACGCCGCAAGAGGAGGAATCCAAAAACACCGAAGGGGAAGAGAAACACGGGCCAGAGCATCCAGTTCACAGTGGTCAGGTAGCCGAGCGAGAAGGACTGGATCCCCGTGCCGAGATAGACGAATCCGTCGATCATCCCCACGGCTGTGGCCGCCCCCTTGCGGCCGCCGAAATCCATGGTCGCCGTTCCGCTGAGGAGACCGTGCGTGCCGATCACACCGATCGACATGATAAAAATGATCAGTCCGAGCCAGAGCGGGTTGAGGTTCAGCACCGGGCCGGCGGCGAGTGTGCGCTGGTCGCCGGCGCGCATGGTGGGCGCCGGATCGCGGAGCGCCACGTCGAGAACCTGGCCGTCGCGCACGATTCGCGCGTAGAGTAGTCCGTCGCTCGCCACCTCGCCCTCGGGGATCCCCGTACCGCTGTAGGTGCACATCCGTTTTTCGGGATCCCAGGCCGCACCGCCCACGGCGCGGGCCGGCACGGCGGAGACGGCGTGGGAAACATCATCCCAGGTAGAGAAGGCGCCTTCGGCAAGTTGAGCACCGAGCTTGTCGTAAGTTTGGGCCAGCCCCTCAATGAGATCGCCGGGCTGGAGCGACAGGATCGTGGGCCGCGCACTGACATCGATGAGCCGCATCCCGTTGACAGGCAATAGGCCCCAAGCGGGCGGTCCATCCCCTCCCCCGCCAGAGGCGATCGGCACGGCAATTTCTTGTCCGCCGCGTTCCACGGTCGCAAAAATCGCGGAGTGCGCGTCTGTCGAAATCGAGCGTTGAGAGAGGATGGCATCCACGTCGGCCCAGGTCGAGACCGGAGTCTCGCCGAGGGCGACGATCACGTCGTTGTTTTCGAAATCGCCGGGCGCCTTGGCCCAGTCGACGCGATTGCTCGTTCCGCCGAGGGTGAAGAACATGCCGATCGACGCCACGGCCAGGGTGGCGTAGAGAATCCCCGCCACCGGCGCACGGCGGCTGTTGAAAAAGAGATCGCTCACCCAGCCCGCCACGTTGGCGCCGATCACGCCGGCCACGAAGAGGATGCCGCCCCAACCGCCCTGGAGAAAGGGAACGAGGAAAACGAGCGCGCCAGAGATGATGAGCCACGCCTTGCGCGCCCCTTTGGCACGGGTGCCGCAAAAAATAAACAGAGCCGCCACAACAAAAAGGATCGCCACCACCCACCACGCGCCCCACGAACCGTACCGCAGGGGGTGGCTGCCGGGCAGCACCCAACTCTCCTTGGCGTAGATCGGAAACCAGTGCATGACGCCGTTGCGGATCACACCGGTGCAGAACTCGATGAGCGCCACGGTGAGGATGATCGGATTGGTGATGATCCGCTTCATGATGGTCAGAAGCGGAACGGCAACACCCTCTTCGCCGCTCGAAGCATCGTGCGTGTCGAAATCGTCGAAACCCGCCTTCGACGGCGAGTCTCTCAGAATCAGCGCCTCCACGATGAAGATGAGGAAAAGCAGCGCCGTCGGCGCGAAGAAGACATACTTGGCGGCCACCGCCTCGGACATCCCCGTGCTGCTGAAAGCGTTGAGGATCCAGCCGTTGACGGTGAAGGCGAGAAAAATACCGCTCGAGATCATGGTGCCGAAGATGCCCGAGAATCCGCCCCGTTCGCGCACGTGGAACCAGTGGGCGTTGACCTTGACGATCGCCACGGCGCCGTAGGACTGGAAGTACATGTTGCCGCAATAGAGGAGGGTGAAAACGAGGCGGATACTCTCCGATCCCGCATCGCCGCTTCCGAGAATGTGGGAAAGGTAGAGCCCCATGCCGAGGTTCATCACCGCCGAACCGAAGGTGGCGATGAGAATCCCCTTGCGTCCGCCGATCTTGTCGACGAGAGGCCCGTTGATCAGGAAGGCGAAGGCATAGACGACCGTGCCCCACCCGAAGATGATGCCGAAGTCCTCTTTGGTCATCAGATTGCCGAGGGCGTTCTTCGACACGGTGAGGTTGTAGCGTCCCATGTAGAGAAAGGCGTAAGCGAGCCCCATGGGAAACCAGTTGACGAACCGCCTGCGCCTGAAGGCGGGTGCGTGCACGATCGGTTCGCCGCTCATGATTGTGCTCTCAGATTCCAGAGCTTGCCGAGCACCTCTTCGAGATGGGCGCCGAGTTCGTCGGGCTTGTCGGTGATCTCCGGCTCGTTCTCGAAGACACCAAAGGGCACATCGAATCCCTTGACCTTGAGGCAGCTCGGATCAGCGGCGCTGAACGCGGCCCAGTCCGACTCCTTGTAGAGCATCTCGAGCTTCTTGTCCTCGAGGCCGTGCTCGAGAACGCTGTCCGGCTTGTCGGGATTGAATCGGCGGTGGTTCTTTCGGAGCGACTCCTCCCACGAGCAGTTGATGTAGAGCGTGGCGGCGCGCTCGAGGATCGTCTCGGAAAGGAAATCGTAGGCCGTCTTGAATCCGCCATGCTCCGAGCCGCGCGAGAATTCGATGATCAGCGTCTTCGAGTCGAAAAAGTCGGGCTCGTCGCGCATCAGCTTGGAAAATTCGAGATTGAACTTCTCGATAAGAAAGTTCCAGAAGAACTTGTCCTTGAAAACATACCCCTCGAGCGTCTGCCCCTCGTAGGTAAAGTGTGTGTTCGAGATGAGGCGCGGCTTGCCGTGCTTCTCATAAATGTCATCATCCTCGAACCGCTCCCAGAGGATACAGAAGTCGTCCATCTCGATGAACTCGCCGATGTGGAATCGCTCGAGACGCTCGGCCACCGAGCACTGTTTGAGATAGTCGATGACCTCCGACTTTCCCGCGGCGGGCCGTCCGTTGAGAATAATGATGTCGAAATGGTTCTGCGCCATGCTAACCGCCTCCGTCGTTGAATGTTTTATTAGCGAATCCGTTGGATTATATGGCTCGATCGCTGCCTGTCCACGAGGTTTTCGTCTGCGGCGCGTGACGATCTCCCGCGCCCATCAGGCGAGACCGAGGATAAAGTCGAGGACGAGCACCGACCACGCCGTTCCCACGAGGGGAACGAGCACTCCCACGAAGAGTCCGAGGCGCACGAAATCGCGGGTGGCCACACGATCGGTGGCGAAGACGAGAGCGTTGGGCGGCGTCGACACGGGCAGACACATGGCGGCCGCGGCGCCGAAAGCGATGGGGACCGCGGCGTGGGCTTCCATTCCGACGGCGAGGGTGACACCCATGGGGATGAGAATGTTGGCCGCCGCCGTGTTGCTCATCAATGTGGAGAGGATCACACAGAGGAAGGAGAGGCTCAGCCCGAGCCCGAAAGCCCCCGCTCCCTTGAGCCGAATTCCCTCGACGAGCCAGTCTGCAAGGCCCGTGGCGGTCACCATCTGGCCGAGAGCCAGGCCGCCGGCGATGAGAAAGAGCACATCGTAGGGCAGGCCGCGGATATCGTTGACCGTTAGGATTCCGGTCGTGGTGAGGAGCACGATGGGCAGGAAGGAGACGACCGCCGTCGGCGCGCCGTGCCATTGCCCGGTGAGCCAGAGAGCCACCGTGGAGCCGAGCGCGAAAATCATGACACGGCGCTGCCAGGCCGGGATCGATGGCTTCGGCGCTGCCCTTTCGGAAGCCGCCTCGGCGGGCATCTCGCCCCCGTCGGCGCTGGGCGACACGTTCGGCGCTCCCTCGTCGTCCTCTCCACCGTCGGCGTCGGCCACGGCCGGAGGCGCGGTCTCGGCGGCGGCCTCGAAGCTGGGGCTGTCCCAGACACTGAGATCGATCCGCTCCTGGCGGGCGGGATATAGAAAAACGATGAGCCTGTAGGTCAACGCCGCCAACACAAGAACAACGGGCAGCCCGAGGATCATCCACTGGAGAAAGTTGATCTCCATCCCGCGAAAGCGCGCCAGAGCGCCGACGGCGATCGCGTTGGGCGGCGAGCCGATGAGGCTCCCCATGCCGCCGAGGTTGGCCGCCACCGCCACTCCGAGGAGCAGGGCGGGTACGAAGGGATCCTCGCGATCGAGGGAGGCGAGCAATGGAGCAAGAAGGGCGAGCATCATCGCCGTTGTGGCCGTATTCGACATGAACATGGAAAAGACGAAGGTGATCGCCATCACGCCGAGCAGGATGCGCCTCGGCCGGTTTCCCAGGCGGACCAGGACGCGGCTGGCGATTTTTCGGTCGAGCCTCGTCTTGGACATCCCCGCGGCGAGCACGAATCCCCCGAAGAAGAGCCAGATCAGGGGATGGCCGAGGATCACGGCGAACTCTTCCCAATCCCTGGGCCCCTCGGCGTAAACGCCTCCCGGCCGTCCGAGGAGAAAGATCTGCAGCGCGATGACCAGGATGCCGACGGCGTAGGCGGGGACGGCGTTGGTGACCCAGAGGCAGGTCGCGAGGATCAGGATGAAGAGGGCCCGGCTCATGGCGGGCCCGAATCGTACCGGCTCGCCCACCACGGCGGCGGCGGCCAGGGCGATGAGAAGGGAGAGTGCGAAGAGCGACGTGCGGCTCAGCGGCTTCTTTGGCATTGGAACCGGCATGTGAAGGTCAACCTCCGGGAGGAGCTCTGGACTGTTCGCTTTCGAGTTCGCATAATGAGAACCCGAGTTTTCGAAAGATCTCCTGAAATTCTGATCTATCATAGAGCTTTCGATCTATCAAATCAGTGAAGACATTTCTTTCCTCATCCAATTGAGCAGCGTGAATTGGAACATGTTAGGGGAGTGTTGAAGGTGTCAACAGACCGATCATCCGATCAGGGGATTTCGTCCCTGCCCATCGCGCACAACGCCGAGTATCTCGACGAGCTCTACGAGCAGTGGCGCAACGATCCTTCCCAGCTCGGCTACGACTGGCAATCGTTCTTCCGGGGATTCGAACTGGCCAAGTGCCCGCGCACCTGCCGGGCGGCGGCCGAGGCCAAGCTTCAGTCGAAGGTGGCGAGCCTCATCTACGCCTACCGGGGCCAGGGACATCTGGTGGCCGACCTCGATCCGCTCGGCAACAACCTCGACCATCATCCCGACTTGCAGCTCGAACGCTATGATCTGACCGACAAGGACATGGATCGCGTCTTCGACACGGGGCACATCAGCGGCGCGCCGCAGCGGGCCCCCCTCAAGGAGATCCTCGGAATCCTGCACGACACCTACTGCCGTTCGATCGGCGTCGAGTACCTGCACATTCAGGATGTCAATCAACGGCGTTGGCTGCAGGCCGAGATGGAGCCGGTCCGGAACCGTCCCGAGATCTCGCGAGAAAAAAAACTGGAAATCCTCGAACTCCTGACCGATGCCGAAGTGTTCGAGAACTTCGTGGCCAAACGCTATCCCGGGCAGAAGCGATTTTCCCTCGAGGGCGCCGAGTCGCTGATCCCCGCCATGCACAGCCTGGTGCATCTCGCCCCCGAGCTCGAGATCGACGAGGTCGTGATCGGTATGGCCCACCGCGGCCGGCTCAATGTGCTCGCCAATATCCTCGACAAGCCCTACGCGTCGATCTTCTCCGAGTTCGAGGGGAACTTCCTGCCCGAGACGGTGGGCGGCGACGGCGATGTGAAGTATCACAAGGGATACAGTTCCACTCACCGCCATCACGAGACGGGCTCGCCGGTGCGTGTCACCCTCACGTCCAATCCCAGCCATCTCGAGGCGGTCGATCCGGTGGTCGAGGGCCGTGTGCGTGCCAAGCAGCGGCAGAAGGGCGACACGGCTGAGCGCAAGAAGGTCGTTCCCTTTCTCATTCACGGCGATGCGGCCTTCGCCGGACAGGGGCTCGTTGCCGAGACCTTCAACCTGTCGCAGCTCGACGGTTACGGGACGGGTGGAACGGTTCACCTCGTGGTCAACAACCAGATCGGTTTCACCACCTCGCCGCGCGACGCCCGGTCCACCCAGTACTCGACCGATGTGGCCAAGATGGTGGAAGCGCCGATTTTTCACGTCAACGGCGACGATCCCGAGGCGGTGGTTTTCGTTATGGAATTGGCGCTCAAATATCGCCATCAGTTCGGCCGCGACGTGGTGGTCGACATGATCTGCTATCGGCGCCACGGTCACAACGAGGCCGATGAACCGGCCTTCACCCAGCCGCTGCTCTACAAGAAGATCAAAGACCGCCCCTCGGTGCGCCGCCTCTACATCAACCAGCTCATGGAGTGCTGCGAGCTGACTCGGGCCAAGGCCGACGGCGTGAGCAAGGAATTTCGGGCCAGGCTCCAGAAGGCCTTCGAGGCGGCCAAGGAAGAGCAGCCCCACATCGAACCGAACAGATTCGAGCGCAAATGGCAGGGGCTCGATACGCCCTACTCGCACGTCACCGCAAAAACGAGCGTCGACCACGAGAAACTCGTCGCAGTGGCCCGGGCGCTCAACACGGTTCCCGACCGGTTCCGGCTCAATCCCAAGGTGGCGCGCACCCTGCCCGACCGGCTCGCCGCCGTGGAAGAGAAGAAAAGCGTCGACTGGGCTCATGCCGAGCTCCTCGCCTTCGGCACCCTGCTCGGCGAAGGCTTCCCCGTGCGCCTCAGCGGCCAGGACAGTGGCCGCGGGACTTTCTCCCACCGCCACGCGCAGTGGCACGACATGGAGACCGACGAAGATTACATTCCGCTCAATCACATCGGCGATGGCCGGGCGCGATTCTGTGTGCACAACAGCCTGCTCTCCGAGGCCGCCGTGCTCGGTTTCGAGTACGGCTACACCCTGTCCGAGCCCGACATGCTCGTTCTCTGGGAGGCGCAGTTCGGCGATTTCGCCAACGGCGCCCAGGTGATCATCGATCAGTTTATCGTGAGCTCCCAGTCGAAATGGCAGCGCGTGAGCGGCCTGGTGATGCTCCTCCCCCACGGCTACGAGGGGCAGGGCCCGGAGCATTCCAACGCTTACCTCGAACGCTACCTCATGGCGTGCGCCGAGGACAACATTCAGGTCTGCAACCTGACCACGCCCGCCCAGTACTTTCACGCGCTCCGGCGGCAGCTCCACCGGAGCATCCGGAGACCGCTCATCGTTATGGCGCCCAAGAGCCTGCTGCGCCATCCGCTGGTGCGGTCGCCCGTCGATGAACTGATCGGGGGAGCATTCGAGGAGGTGATCGACGACCGCGCGGCGCCTTCCGATCCGACGCGGCTCATCGTCTGCAGCGGCAAGGTCTACTACGACCTGATCGATTATCGCCAGAAGGAAGAAATCGACGACACGGCCATCGTGCGTCTCGAGCAGTTCTACCCATTTCCGGAAAAGAAACTCGTGGCGATCGAGAAAAAGTACACCAACCTTTCAGAAGTCGTCTGGGTCCAGGAGGAGCCGAAAAACCGGGGCGGATGGAGTTTTATCTTCCCCCGTTTCGTCGAACTCTTCGCCGATCGCGCCATCCGTTACGCGGGACGCTCGGCGATGGCGAGCCCCGCCACGGGATCGATGCGTATCCACAAGCGCAACCAGCAGCGGCTGGTGGAAGAAGCCTTTGCCCCCAATCAGGCGAGAAGGAGTTAGAGTCCAATGTCAGACATCATCGTCCCCGAAGTGGGTGAATCGATCACCGAGGGTATTCTGGCCGAGTGGAAGATCGAGAGCGGCGCCGTGGTCGATGTCGACGATCCCCTCTTCGTGCTCGAGACCGACAAGATCACCCTCGATGTGCCCTCCGAACAGGCGGGGCGCGTGGCGATCAAAATCGAGGCGGGCGAGACCGTTAAAATCGGTCAAGTCGTGGGATCGATCGACACGTCCGTCGCCCCCCCTCCGTCCGACGAGGGCGAGGCCGACGAGGGACCGCCCAAGGAAATTCCGGCCGGACTGCCTCAAGCCGCAGCCAAGATCGAGGCCGCCTCGGGACTGGCGCCGTCGGTGAGGCGGCTTGTCGTCGAACACGGTCTCGATGCACGAAAAATCGCCGGCACCGGCAAGGGCGGGCGCATCACAAAGGCCGACGTCCTCGGGCACCTCGCGGAGCGGCCGAAGGACGGGGCGGAAAAACCGTTGCCCGCAACCGCGCCGCCGGAAAAGGACACACAAGACGACGGGAGACAGACGCGCGTCCCCATGAGCATGATCAGGCAGCGTATCGCCGAGCGGATGGTGATCGCCCAGCAGTCGGCGGCGATCCTCACCACCTTCAACGAACTCGACATGAGCCGCGTCATCGAACTGCGCAGACGCCACCAGGAATCGTTCGTCGCCAAACAGGGCATCAAGCTCGGTTTCATGTCCTTCTTCGTGAAGGCCGTCGTCGAGGCGCTCAAGGCGGTTCCCGAGGTCAACGCCCAGATCGACGGCACCGAGATCGTGTACAACAACTTCTACGACATCGGTGTGGCCGTGAGCACCGAGAAGGGGCTCGTCGTCCCCGTGGTGCGCGGCGCCGACAAGCTCAGCTTCGCCGGGATCGAGCAGGCGATTGCCGACCTCGCCCAGAAAGCACGCGACCGCAAGCTATCCCTCGACGACATCTCGGGCGGCACCTTCACCATCTCCAACGGCGGGATTTACGGAAACATGATGAGCACGCCGATCCTCAATCCGCCCCAGAGCGGAGTCCTGGGGATGCACGCCATCAAGAAACGCCCCGTCGTCGTCGACGACGCCATCGAAATCCGGCCCATGATGTTTGTGGCCCTCTCTTACGACCATCGCCTCATCGACGGCAAAGAGGCGGTGACTTTTCTCAAGAAGGTGATCGAGTGCATCGAGGATCCTGAACGCACTCTGATGGAGTTTTAAAACATGAAAACCTTTGATTACGTTGTCATCGGCGGTGGCCCCGGCGGCTACGTCTCCGCCATCCGCGCCGCACAGCTCGGCATGAAGGTGGCGCTCATCGAGAAGAGGCCCACACTCGGCGGGACATGCCTCAACGTGGGTTGCATCCCGTCCAAGGCGCTTCTCGAATCGAGCGAGATGTTTCATGCGGTCAATCACAAGATCGAGGACTGGGGGATCGGCGCGGCCCGGGTCTCCCTCGATTTGAAGCAGATGATGGCCAACAAGGAACGCGTCGTCTCCGAGATCACCGAGGGGGTCGACCTCCTGCTGAAGAAGAACAAGATCACCCGCGTCAAGGGACGGGGCCGGCTCAAAGGCGGCCAGGTGGTCGAGATCGAGCGCGAAAAGGGCACCGTTGAAATCGAGGGCAAGCAGATCGTGCTCGCCATGGGCAGCGTGCCCGTCGAGCTCCCCTTTCTGCCCTTCGACGGGGAGAAGATCATCAGTTCGACGGAGGCTCTCTGCCTCGACGCGGTGCCCGAACATCTCGTGGTCGTCGGCGCCGGCGCGATCGGCCTCGAGCTGGGCAGCGTGTGGAACCGCCTCGGCTCGAAGGTCACCGTTGTCGAAGTCTTTCCCAGGGTGGCGATCTTTGCCGACAAGATGCTTTCCAAAATGCTCGAGAAACTCCTCAAAGCACAAGGTCTCGAACTCATGCTCTCGAGCAAGGTCACCGGCGCCACCGTCACCGATGGAGGCATCGATGTGGCCGTGACCGCTGAAAAAGACGGTGACACGACCCTGAGCTGCGACAAGCTTCTTGTTGCCGTGGGCCGCAAGCCCTATACCGACGACTGCGGCCTCGACGCAGCCGGAGTGGAACTCGACGAAAGCGGCCGAGTGAGCGTCGACGGTGAGTGGCGCACCACGGCCGACGGGATTTACGCCATCGGCGACCTGATCGAAGGGCCCATGCTCGCCCACAAGGCCGAGGACGAAGGCATGGCCGTGGCCGAATGCGCCGCGCGCATGGCGGGGCACGTCAACTACGACGTGATCCCCAACGTGATCTACACCTGGCCCGAGCTCGCCCAGGTCGGCCTCACCGAGGAGGAGGCCAAGGAAAAGAAGATCCCCGTGAAAGTGGGGCGCAACTACTTCAAGGCCAACGGCCGCGCCAAGAGTCTCGGCGAGGAAGAGGGGCTGGTCAAGGTCATCGCCCACAAGGAGACCGATCAGATCCTCGGCGTCCACATTCTCGGCCCACGCGCCTCGGACATGATCGCCGAGGCCGCCGTGGCGATGGAGTTCTCGGCCAGCGCCGAGGATGTGGCTCGCACCTGCCACGCCCACCCGACACTGGCCGAGACGATCAAGGAAGCGGCCCTCGCCGTCGACCGGAGAGCGATTCACGGTTAGCTCAAAACGCGCGCTGACTACATGAGCTCAAACATTTCACAGCACGCCTTGACCTCTTCGGCGAGGGCGTGGATCTTCTCGACCACGGCCGGCTCTTTCGAGGTGATCACGGTCACCGTTCCGCCGTCGGTGCAACTCCAGTCGATGATCGCGCCGGCCTCGTCGAGCTCGGCGAACTTCCAGCAGAAGGAGCAGACCTTGCCCTTTGCGCTCTCCCAGCTCTCGTTGACCTTGAGCTCCTCGATGCGATCGTGGAACTTGGTCTGAAAGGCGTGGTACTTCTTGACGTTGGCCTTGTCGATCACCGTGTCGCTAAAGACCACACCCGTCTTGAGGGTGACCACCTCGGGCTTGGCGGCGAACATCATCTCGGGCTGTTCCATCATGAGCGTACAGAGGGCACACTTTTTCATCTCTTCCAGCATGGCGGGCGGAATCATGGCCATGGCCGCTTTGCCCGCCTCCGCCGCGTCGGCGGTGCAGGTCGACGCGCTGGTGCACGTCCCACAACAGTCGGCGCTTTTTTCGGCGGTGAGCGAACAGGTTCCCTCGCTGCTGCAGGTCGCCTTTGCGCTGCAGGCGGTCTCAGTAATGCTGCACGTCGCCTCTGCCGTGCTGCACGTCCCGCAGCACGATTCCGTCTTGGCCGACGGGGCGCCGAAAGCGGCGGGGTCGAAGGACGCCATCATCTCGCGCATGCGCGCCGACCAGGAATGAACCTCCTTGAGGAGTGCCGGATCGGAGGTGCGCGTGAGGACGATCGTGCCCTTGGGTGTCTCGATGCGCTCCTCTTCCAGCCCCTTGCGGCGGAACTTGAAGTAGTCGGCGCAGCCGCCGCAGAGCTTGTCGCCGCACTCGGCGTCGGTCATGTTCATGAACTTGGCGCACATCGCCTTGTCGTGCTTTTCAAAATCACGAAGCTTCTGCATGAAGGCGGGATTGTTGAGCTCGAGGGTCGTCACAGTGCCGTGGCTCCAGTCATGAACGGCGTAATCGCAGGCGGCGATCAGTTCCATATCCTGGAAGACCGCGCTGCAGATTTCGCAGTTCATGAACTCGCCGAGGTCCTGGGCGACAACGGGTGTGGCCAAAACGACCAGGGCTAACACAAGGTGCGCAAGTGAATTTCTCTTCCATGTCCGCATTATGAATCTCCTTCTCACGTCGAATGGAAAACGTGTCTCATACGAGTTTTGGATCAGTATGCCGATGCCCGAAGGGATTGGGTGGCACTCCACCACCCCCGAGGCACAGGGAATATACCTAATACAAATAGCATGGCAAAGCCCGGTTCCAAGAAATTTGCGACTCATGAGGGCAACAAATCACAGTTCGCTGCCGAGAGCGGGCCGGTGCCCCAGGGGGCCGATGCGAATCGACTGGACGGTCCTATCCAACGGATTCGTTGCAATTTGCGACAACGGTGATATAATTTCCACGTTGGCGACAGTTAGCTCGGTGTCGCCCGTTTTTTTGCGCCACCTGTTCACGGAGCATTGAGCCGATGAGCTCGCCCGATACAAAATCCGATTCCGACGCGTCCCCCACCGCACCTCTCAGGCTGGTCAAAACCAGGGAACTCCAGCCTGACGGTCAGCTGGGATCCTGTCTCAGGCCGCTCGGACTCTGCGAGCTCGGCGGCTGCTGCGATGTTTGCTGGTATGGCGGCGGCCGCCAGTCGTCCACCGAGCGCGACCGGCCACCCACCAGCCCCGAGTAATCCTTATCAGAAGGAGACTCCCTTGCCTGCCATCCTTCCTGCGATTACCGATGATGTGAATGATTTTCCAGAACTCCTGGCCCTTGTCCGGAAGAACAACGCCCAGGCGCGCAAGCTCGATCCCCTCGACTGCGGTTTCGAGGAACCGGCCTTCGAGATCTCTACCCAGGCGGAAGTCTGGATCGTGAGACTCTTCGTCCCCGTCGCTCTCGGCGCGATCGTCACTCTAATCTTTACACGTGGGATTCCGTTTTTCGCGATCGCTTCGGTGGCGATGGTTTGGCTTTTCTGGCTCTTCGTGATCTTTGGAAAGAACAAGAAGCGCCTCCGCAAAGTGCGCGGTGAGGGGACGGTCGTCGCCTCGGCGCTCATCATGGCAAACGACCTCCTCTTCGACGAAGAGAGCGATGCAGAGGCTCCCGGCTGCCTCTTGTTTTCCTTTGATGAGACTCTCGGTGCCGATCGGGCGCGGCTTATCGAATTGGCGGACCGCATATTCCGCTTCAGGAGCACTCCGGCCGGAGATATTCCTGCAGATTGCGGGGAGATCGCCCATGTCGTGATCGACGAGACTTTTCATGACACCCGATGGAAAGTACCGCGGAGTTTCTGCGGCAACGACAGGACGTGGATTGCCGATTGCATCATGCCGCGCGCCGATCTGCCCAAGGGATATGTCGACCGCCGGATCTGGTTCGGCCTTGCCCATCCCGCCGAAAGGCAGAGCGCTTTCGAACTGCTGCCTCTCGCCATGTGGTGGCGCGAAGATTTTGACAGGTTGATGTCGTCCTTCGATGAAGACGAAGGTGAAGCGGCCGCCTGAGGTGAAGAATGATTTCGAGCGGACAGTCTGCCGGAACGGGAGCGTTGGAACTTTCCCGCGTCGTCGATCGCCTCGCCGCTGGTAAAGAACTCCCACCGCCGCCCTCGACGCACAAGGGGCGGGCACGCCTGCTCCTCGTTCTCACAAAACTTTTCTTTGTGGCCACTATTCTGGCCGTCCCCCTGATTGCGACCCTCTTTGCCGCGGCTCCCCTTCTCTTGCGGGTGGTCTTCGGAATGGAGCTCCCCTCCTTTTTGAACCAGATCCTTCTCCTCGCCGCGATCGGGACTGTGACCGCATTTCTGGCAAGCCTCAAAAAACGCCGCGGCCCGGGCGCTCCGCGGATCGAGCTCGAGCGTGCGGAACATGAAGAGCTCTTTGGCCTTGTCGATGCGATCTCGTCGAGCCTCGACACCCGTCCTCCCGATGCGATCATCTTCTCCGAAACGCCCCGATTCGCCGTCCTCGAGGAAGGGAGCGCCTGGTTCGGCGGCAGGAGGCACCGCACCCTTTTTCTCGATGCGACCGGACTGCTCCGCCTGTCGATCGCCGAATTTGCGTCGATCATCATTCACGAGATGGCACACTTCAGCGAGCGCCATACGATTTACGCGCTCAAACTTCACCAGACATTCGGGACATTGCTCCGGTTCGGCCAGAACCTGAGACGCAAACCGCTCTGGTTCCTCAATCCGATCCACTATCTCACGGCACTCTTCTTCCGTCTCTTCGCCAGGCTCTACTATCCGATCAGCCGGTCCTTCGAATTGGAGGCTGACGCCATGGCCGTCCGGCTCCTCGGGAGGACCGCCTTCGCGCGTGGACTGAAGAAACAACTCGCTGCCGGCGTCGTTGTCTCGTCCCGACTCGGCGGAATACTCGATCGCGCCATGCAATCAAAGAACAAGAAAGAGAACCTCTTTGAGACGATGCGCTCAGAGAGCCAGGGCGGTGCATTGAACTCCCGGGAAAAAGCCGCAATCGAAAGAGAGGTCAAGAAAAGATCGGGCCCCTACAGTACGCATCCCTCCTATTCGGAGAGGATCGAGCACGCTGACGGCCTCGTTCCCAGTGCCGGGGGAGGAGAAGACGCAGCCCGCATTGCGTGCCGATCGGCCGATGCAATGGACTTTTTTCTCGGTCCATCGAGAAGAAAACTCGAAGTGAGCCTGTCACGGCTCTTGATCGAAGAAGCACAAGCGAACTGGCTCACTGCGGACGAAGAGATCCTGTCGATCGGGAAAAGGAGCACCGAGAAATGGCTCCTCACCCTTTTCGCGGCTCTCGTGACGCTCGGGACCGTCCTGGCGCTCTGCGTCTTCGCATGGTCATCGGCGGCGCTCTACGATGAGAGATGGGAACTGACCGTCGCCATTCCGCCTGCGGCCCTCTTTCTCGCCTGGGCGCTGCGGTGTCGCAAAGAGGGGGTCGTCGCCACTGATCGAGGGATTATCGCGGTCGGCGCCTTCACGAAGCGCCTCATCCGATGGGAGCGTATCGCCGCCGTCCGGATGGGGCTTTTTTCGAACAAGGTTTTTGGCGAACGGAAGGGAAAGACGGTCAAGATCGTCTTCGACGGAAGCAAGGACGAAAACCGGCTGATGGTCGACACCATCCTTGCACGCTCTCCGGCTCTTGGCGCCCTCGGTTGGGGGATCGGCCTCTCGGGCGTCGAAAAACCGCCTCCCACGGTGGTTTCACCACGCAAGGCGACCATAAACAGTCACGACGGTGAGATCGTGATCGAAGGGCCGGGGAAGAGTCTTGTCAGATTCGAATCGAAGCGGACCGACTACGAGCAGATCTCCCGGTGTGTGACGGCACGGCTCGTACCGCTCATCGCCGAAAGGACGTGAGTGGGGTAAAAACCTTAGCCGCCGATCGTGAACAAAAAAGAGACCGGCGCGGAGCCGGCCTCTTTTTTGAATGTGGAGAATATCGAGAAAGGTCACCTTAGTAAGAGGTCACCTCGATAAAGTCCATATAGGTCTTCTCGTAGAAGTAGTTGGGTTCATCCACGGCAAATTCGATCGTCCACGTTCCGGCCGGAATCGTGCCGTTGCGAATGCTGTAGTTGTTGAGCGCGAAGAGCGGTCCCCTGTGGGCTTTCTGCAGTCCGTTCTTCCAGTGGTAGGGCAGATTGTAGATCCACGAAAAGACTCCGCCGCCGCCCTTGTAAGCCACGATCCACCAGTCCTGGGTGACGCCGTTGAGAGACGCCGGCTGGAGCGAGATCGTCATGTTGATCGACTGTGTCGAAGGAATCGTGACCGGCCCGTCGTCGCCGTCGATCTTGATGTCGGGCACGGGCGGATCGCCGATCTTGATCAACTGGGCGGTCGTGTTGTTCGTCTCGTCGTTCTCGTGGACGGTTTCGTCTTCGTCGATCACAACGCCGATGTAGTAGAAGCCCATATCGAGCCCGGTCGGAATGGCCAGGGTCGTCGGGAAGATGACCGTGTAGGTTCCGCCCATGGCAACGTTCGAGACGTACACCCTTCCATCGATGAGAGGAGTGTCGGCCGTGGT
>Ga0180430_10000988_pt1 | contig 29336 bp, 16 predicted proteins | sample SS_ome_9_FD_132999 | JGI IMG/M metagenome (GOLD analysis project Ga0180430, IMG submission 132999) | Hypersaline lake sediment archaeal communities from the Salton Sea, California, USA - SS_1_S_2 metaG | ecosystem: Environmental > Aquatic > Non-marine Saline and Alkaline > Hypersaline >... | reverse complement strand
CGGGGTCGAAAAAGCAAATCCTTAGCAGTTCGAAAAAGCAAATCCTTAGCAGTCGGCGGGGTCGAAAAAGCAAATCCTTAGCAGTGAGCGGCGGGGTCGAAAAAGCAAATCCTTAGCAGTTTCAGCCCTTCCTCCCCCTGCACCCCCTCCAACCCGGGGCAATGTCCGGTGACGGAGCGGCGGGGTCGAAAAAGCAAATCCTTAGCAGTCAGTAACTCGCCGGAATACGATCCGGAAGCTTCCATCAACCGTGATTACGAAGAGTCGCTTTACGATTTCTACGGACGTCCACATTCCTGGTAGCCCGAAGCGTGAACCGTTGGTTCGGTTTGGAACAGGAAATGTTTCTCGATTCTGGTTTATCCCTCCCCCGCAAAGCTCCGGCAAACCCGCCCGAGAAATTCGGAATCAAAGGTACTGATGGCCGGGGATCTGGCATTTGCGGCCTCTCCCAAACGAACCACGACGAGCTGAAGGCTGGGAACGATATAGATTTTCTGATCGTCCTTGCCGAGAGCCGCGAAGGCATCGTCCGGACATCCGGGAAAGATCGGGCCGGGATGCCTGGTGTCATCCAGCGGCTTGTAGTGGAAATCCCCGCCATTCAACCACCATAGATATCCGTAGGAAGGATTGACCTCCGCTCTCGCCGGTCTCGTTGCCTGTCTCACCCAGTCGCGCGACAGGAGTTGTCGTCCCGCCCAGTTTCCCTCTCTCAGAATGAACAGACCGTAGCGCGCCGCATCCCGGGCGGACATTTCCAGGAAAGTAAAGTCGGCCTGCCCGTTCTCTCTTCTCTCCGCAAATCTTCCCCGGAAACCGCTTTTTCCTCTTCTTTTCTCCAGCCATCGGGATTCTCTCATCGCAAGGGGGTCGAAGAGTTTATCCTTCGTGTATCGAGGCAGCGATTGGCCGGTGCTTTCTTCGAGAATCGAAAAAAGCAGACGGTAGGCCGAGTTGTGATACTCCCAGTGCGTCCCCGGTGAATGAACCGCGGGGAGAGCCGTGGCAAACTGCCTTTCGTTTGGCGTGAACACCCCTTTCAGAAAGACCCGCCTTCCTCCCTCCAGCCCCGCATTCATCGCGAGATGGTTTTCGATCGAGATTTTCCGGTGATCCGGGCTCTTCTTCCACTCGTCGAGAAAGGCGGCGCTTTTCTGGGTGACGCTCTCGATCTTCCCCTCTTCGATCGCCATTCCGACGAGGGAGGACACGAGACTCTTCGAGGCGGAGTAGGCATTTCCTCGAGTGCGTTCATTCCAGCCGTCCCAGTATCGCTCGGCGAGGATGCGCCCCCGCCAGAGCACCACGACGGCCTTCGAGTTCTTTTCGCCCGCGTAACCGATGGCGTCCCGGAGCGCGAGAGGACGGGCTTTTGCCTCCGGGGGCGCGACCGTTTCCCAGGAACCGGCGGAGGGAGGAAAATAGCGGCCCGGTTTGAGGTCGTCTCGGCCGTGAGCAATGCCACTGAGAACGGCGGCCAGAATCAGCCCGTTTCGAAGGGGGAGAAAAGTCATCATTTCATTGAACCGCGCGTCCCTCGAATGGTTTCCGATTTTCCGTGAGAACTGGTAGGAATCTGCTTTTCGGCCCTCCCGCGCCCGAGTCACCATTGGGCTGGGGTTGAAGGGGGTCCAACACGTTGACCCCTTTTACACGTTGCAGGTCGTGGAATCCATCGTCGTTGAAGTCGGCAAGGGCCGGTATCTGGCCGCCGCGCCAGCCCTGGCTGAGATCGTCGGGCGTGGCGGGGGAGCCGGTCAGAGTGATCTGTTGTTCCTCGAAGCGCAGCCCGCCGAAGTTGAGCAGGATTCGCAGCTTGTCCGTGGGGTCCCGGGTGCGTTCGACCTCGCCGGAGACATCGTCCCGGTTCTGGTCGAGAGCGAAGGGCATGGTCGAGACGGTGACGAGGTCGAGATATCCGTTCCCGTCCAGATCGGCAATGGCGCAGCCGTTGATGCCCTCGCGAAAATCCGTGAAGCCGGGCACATGGACCGACGCGAAGAGCTGTTCCGACCTGGAGGCGTCCTCCGAGACATCTCGGTTGTCGAGCGGTTTGGGCGTCCCCGGTGCACCTCTTATGACCGTCCGGGTTTGCGCCGTTTTGTCATCACGGCTGTCCGGAGCTGTGCCGCCCCTCAACCGCCGTTGAACGGCGCCCCTGAATTCTTCCAGATCGAGCAGCCCGTCGGAGCCTTTGTCCGCTTGCTCGAAAAACGCCTTCGCGCGAGCGGACCGGGCCACCTCCTGTGGTGACCACTTGCCGTCGCCGTTGCGATCGAGTTGGGTGAAGCGTTCGGTCAAGCCATCGGTTTGCGCCTGCGTCTGGCTGCAAAGCAAAGCGACCAGTAGCGTGGCGATGGAATGGTGTCGGTTTCGAGTCATGGGTGATTTCCTTTATCTCGGGTTGAGAGTGTCTTTGTAAATCCACGCCGTGCCCAGCGAGCCTTTGAAATAGGAACCGTTGTAGCCGCTGGCGTAGAAGGTGTGCGGCTCTTCGGGGAAAGGGCTGAGTCGGAAGTCGCGGGCGAGAAAGAGGCGCTGGTCGCTGGCGATGCGGTGCAAGGTGCAGTTGGGCGACTCATCGCGCGGGAACCTCCAGGACATGATTCTGGTTGCCAGCCAGGCGGGGAAACGATTTTGTTCTGCCATCCAGCAACGTCACCGTGACGGCGGCGCTGGTTGCCTGGCCCAGCCCAAAATGGGCGTCGAGCGCACCGCCGCTTTTGTAGGCGCGATTGCTGTGGATCCAGCGGGATTGCTTGCGGTCACCGGCGGTGAGTTCGATCCGGGCGCCGATGAGTTCCGCATCGGGAATACCCTTGAAGGTGAGCCGGAGCCAGTGGTTCACATCCGCTCCGCTCGCTCCGTTGTTGAGAAAGACCCGGCTCTGGAAGCGTTCGGGCTCGGGCTTGCGACCGGCGGAGCTGTTCATCGGGTCCGCCGCCAAGACGAGGTCGAGCCACCCGTCACCGTCGAGGTCGGCGGCTTCGCCGCTGATGCCGCCGGCATCGAGGCCCGTATCGGCGGTCTTTACCAGGCGAAAGATCCCGCGTTCGTTACGGTAGAACTGGGCGAAGGCGTTGAGTCCCGTTCGCTCGCTGCGATCGAGAACCACCACGTCCTGCCAGCCGTCGTTATCGAAGTCGCCGAAGATGACATCGGAGAAATAGGGATGATTGCCGCCCGGACCGTGCAGCGGGATGCCGGGCTGCTTGTTGGCGCGATCCGCAGCGACTCCGGGGGAGCGGCGCAGGGTGCGGGGAGACGTGTCGCGCATGCGCGGAGAGAGCTCCCAGCCATTGTGCTGGTAGATTTGTTTGTAGTTCCAATCGAGCGAAGCGAGGCCGCTGCTCTCGGTGTCGCGCTGGAACTGAAAATCGCCCAGGTTTCTCCAGAACCGGCCGCCGGTGTATTCCGCCCGCGGCGCCCAATAGGTCGAGTTCGGCCCTGCGGCGAGGGCGTCGAGCAGGCCGTCGTTGTCGGTGTCGGCGAAGGCCAGGTAGGGCAGGCCGGAACCGGTTTCGATGGCATCGTAACGTTCCGTCTCGGGGTTCCACTCCAGCCTGGCGTATTCTGCGAGGCCGTTCCCGGTGACGCGCTCGAAGCGGAATTCGTCCGTTTCACGCAGGAGATTCTTCCACACCCAGACACCTTGGGCGTAATTGGCCACGGCTTCGCGATCCGTCTGCAGGGCGCCGGTCATGTCGGCGTGGCAGGTCTGGACGAGGTCGAGATCACCGTCGTTGTCCAGGTCGCGCAGGGAGATGCTCGGCCCGGCCCGATCCTTCGAGGGATCGCCGGTATAGCCACCGAACTCGTCGAGGCCGTGGGTGCCGGAGATGTCGACGAAGGTTCCGCTTTCGAACTTCGGGCCGCCGGGCCGAAAGAGGTAGAGCCGGCTGTGAGGAACTCCGACCCGGTCGGGCCGCCCGATCGCGTCACAGCCGATCGCGATGTCGAGCCAGCCGTCGCCGTTGACGTCGCCGATGCTCGACTGGCGGTTGTAGGCGGCCTTGGCCTGAACTCCCATCGCGGCGGAGACGTCGCGGAACGTGTCCCAGGCGCCGTCGCTCAGGAGCAGCGTGTTGCCGTGCTTTTGGAAACGCGCCCCGCCGCAGCGCGTCACGAAAAGGTCGAGAAATCCGTCGCCGTTGAAGTCGGCCAGGTTCGGGATCTCTGCGCTCGCGCCGAAACGCTCCGCGGTCAGGTCGGAACCGGTGATCTGGATCGTGTGCGGCTCGAATGTCATGCCGCCCCGATTGATCAACAGATCGAGCCGGTCCCCGGCAAAGAAACCGGGCTGCACCTGCCGGGTGGCGATGATGTCAGGCAACCCGTCCCGGTTGAGATCGGCGATGGCAAAGCCGTTGACCGCGACGGGTGTGTCGGTCAGGCCCGGCAGTTCGGCGCGGCGGAACATGGGTTCGGCGGGATCAGCCGAGGAATCGTCAGCGGCAGCAGTCGGTTCCGGCCAGGTGAGGCCGGTCGCCGCACGCCGCAGTCCTCCCCTGCCGCCCGACAAAGGACGATAACCATAGTAGAGAAAGACCTCGTGATCCCCGGCCAGCGTCTCCGGTTCGCGCCGCAACGCGGCCACCCCGGTTTCGGCTCCGTCGTCCACCCGGCGCAGAATCGACTCGCGCCCGCCGATTCCGGGACTGGCGATCCACACGGAGTTATCCGAACGCTGATTCGGTCTGGGTGCCGATCTGGCCTCGAAAAGCACCCAGGAGCGATCCACCTTGTCCGCAATGCCGAGGATCGGCTCCATCGAGAAGATGAAACGGTGGGCAAACCCGCCGGGCAACTGCAGTTCCGCGACACGGCGCCAATCTTTGTCCGCTTCCCCATCGGGTTTTCGGTAGAAGGCGATCCGGGTTCGGTCGAGCGTGGCGACCAGGGTCTCTACCCCGCCCAATTCAGGGGCCGGGAAGATCCACGCATCGTAATAGCGCTGGACGTCCGCTTCGGCGAGCAGGCGTTCCACGTGACCCGTATCCAGGTTTCGTCTCACCACCTCATTGCGGCCCGTTTCCGGGTTCTTGCGGGCATAAAGGACATCGGCGGAGCCGGCGATGAAACGGGCTCCGCCATTGCCGATCTGGTAATCGGGAATCGAAACCGGCTCGTCGGGCTGGAGCGAATGGGCAAAGAAAGCGCGCAGGTTGCGCCGGTCACCCTGGAGGAAGCCGAACCAGGTGCGATCCAGGTCGGCGGCCTGGCTCGCCAGCGCGCCTGCGGAACCCCCGGGAAGATGGGTCAACTGCTCGAGTCGCGGCGGTTTTTCCGTGAGCCGAGCCCGCCACGTCTGCGGAACGCCATTCACGTCGTTCCTGGTGAAGAAGACCGACCAGCCATCCCGGTCAAGCGCGAACTCCGGGCCGTTCGCGGCCTCCCGGGCGGGCACGGTATCCTCGGCCACCAGCAGATCGCAGCCATGGTCCGACTTGAAATCGCCGGTGGCTCCATTGATCTCCCCGATCCAGATGTTCCACTGAGGATCCTGGAATACGATGCGCCGGTTTGCCGATTCGAACTCGGGATCGATGTAGGCGACCGAGGCATCTCCCATCGCCACGATTCGGGGCTGGAACTCGCTGTCCAGGGGAGACGCCGGCTCTTCGGCAGCAATCCCTGCGACCGAATCAAGGGACGCGATCCGGAACTGATTCCCGTCCGGATCGGCAAAGATCAGGACGGAGCCGGGGACCGCCGATACCGGATCCGCCGGTTCCAGCCGCTGTTTCTTCAATCCGCGCCGCACTGCCGCAACATCGGGAACCAGCAAGGCCAATCCCAGGATGCCGGGTTGATTCGGCTGGGAGCGCGCCGGTGTTCGACCCGTGGCTTGCGCCACTTTCAAGCCGGCTTTTGCAGTGGTGAAGTGGTAGACTTTGCCCGACCCCAGGGCGGCCGGCATGGGACGCGATCCTTCGTATTCGATTCCCAGCTTGTTGGTCAGGAAGTTCCGCGATTCGTCCTCGTCAGCGACGATCAGCCCGGCCATGAGGCGCGGCTCACCGGCTCGCGCGGAGATGATTTCGACGACCATTCCGTCCGGATCGACCGCCATGCTCACCGTTCCGAAGTTGCGGGGACGCGGGAACCCGCTCTTGACGAGACGATCCTCGACGGCGCTTCGATCAGGGACCGCGAGAGACAGGAAGCGAAACCCCGTGGCGGCCGCGATTCGTTGCAGCAGGTCGGCAGGCCGTTCTTGTTTCGGCGCTGCACCCTGAGCCCGGCGCAGCCGCAGATAGCTTCCCCCGAATTCGAGCAGGTGCGAGTCTGCCGTCGCGGACACTTCTTTCATGCCCAGGCCGTCGCGGTAGAATCTCACGGTTGCATCAAGGTTGCGAACCCGGTTCTCGAAGAGGGCCACGGCGCCGTCCCAAAGATCCCCGGGGGAGGCTGCATCCGGCTTGCCGGGAGTTTCTTCGCTTGGTGTCTGGGGTTTCCTTTCCGTCGCTTCTCCGGCTAGCGTTGCGAGCCCGGGAAATCGCTCTGCCGCCACTCGGATTTCGTCAGGTGATAAACCGCCGTCCCCATCGGCATCGAGACGTTCGAACAGCCGGCGCAAGCCCGCAAACGCCGCGACTTCGTCTCTGCTTAGCTTCCCGTCGTGGTCCTGGTCAAATTGCCGGAAGCGATCAGGAGCGTTTTGCGCGAACGCCTGTGTCGCGATGAGGAGAGTGAGAATGGCGTTGAGTTTCGTCATGTTTTTGACCTGGGTTGAGTTATTGTGGTTGGTTCACCGAAAGGTCGGCGAAGGTGTGCGTCTTGCCTGGTTGGCCCCCGTAGGCGATGCGCTTCCAGTTGCGGCAGCGGGGAGGAATCGGATCTTCGAAGAAGGCCGTCCTTTCGCCGTAGGTGTTGTCGAAGCCGTTCGTCCCGGCCTCGACTTCGGTCAGGCCGGGGATCTCGGCGCGGCGGAAAAAGGTGAAGTTCATGGCCTGGTGATGGTGAGTGTCTGCGTTTGGTTGGCCGAAATATTCTTGAATTCGTGTTCCACACCGGAGCGGGTCTTTACAACGACGTCGACCTCCGTCGCCGAACCGACGCCGAAGTGCGGGATCGGGGATCGCTTGGAGCGATAGCAGAAATCGGTGCGGACTTCGTCATGTCCGAGGATGGTTTGGGTTCCGGGAGCGAACAGGGTGACGCGGGCGCCGATGCAGGTCCGCGCCGGGTCGCCATCCACCACGTGAAGGCGGATCCAGTGGTTTCCATTCTCGACCCGGTTGGCATAGACCCGGCTGTTGTCGGCGCCGTCATACCCGCCGCCGGCGCCGTCGTGGATCACCAGATCGACCCGGCCGTCCGCGTCGAAATCGGCATAGTTCAGATCCCGGCCTCCGCCACCGCCGCCGATGCCGTGGGTCTCGTAGTCCACTTCGACAAACGAGCCCTCACCCGTGTTGCGGAACAGGTGCGGCCAGGGCCAGGGCGTCTTGAAGTTGTCGCGCCGATTGACGAGGCAGAGGTCGACCCATCCGTCGTTGTCGAAGTCGATCGGTGCACCGGAGGCGAAGCTGACGTGGCGGCGCTCACTCAGAGGCAGGTCATTGAAGCGTTGGAATCCCGCCTCTTCCGTGCGGTCGACAAAACGGATCCTGCCCGGCTCCGAGACGTTTTCCAGGAAGGCCGCCGACCGGGTATCCTCGGCGGGTCGAAGGCGGGATCCGCCGCGCACCACGGCTGCGGCAAAGAGGTCGAAGTCACCGTCGCGATCGTAGTCGATTGGCACCACGGCATACACATTCCAGTGCGCTTTCGTGTCGCCGTAGGCCCAGTCGCCGACCGCCTCTTTCGCGACTTCGCGGAAGCGGATGCGACCGGGGGTGGAGCGGTTGTGGAGCACGAAGAGTCCGCGGTCCTGCTGCTCGACCCAGCGTTGCCCCACTCCGCCGCGGCCTCCCTCCTGGAAACCGAGATCGGCATAGGCGCCAGTGACGAGGTCGGGTTTGCCATCTCCGTCGAAGTCGCGCACGATGGCGCCCTTGAACATCTTGTTGGACCACTCCTCTTCGCCCCGCTCGGGATGGTTGGCCACGGCATACCAGAAACGCGGTATGGGTGGATCGAGAACTTCGCGGATGATGTCGGGGCCGAAGCGTCCCCCCGCGACGCCCGGGTGCAGTTGGGATCCGGAGTGATTGGCGCCAAACGAGGATACGCTGTGATAGGAATCGATGAACCCATCGCCGTCGAAATCGGCAAACAACACGTTGCGGGTGTTGCCCAGGGTCTCGTTGCCGGCATCGGTCGGCGTGAACCGGCCATCGCCCTCGTTCAGCCAGACGTCAGTCTGTCCTTTTTCCTGCTGGGCAACGTAGGGGTCGAACCGGCCGTCGCGATTGAAATCGTGCAGTCCCCAACCGTTGGCATTGTCCGCCTGGAAGGTAGCGGCGTGAGTGAGTTGTCCCTCGCGATTGCGAACCAGGTGAACCCGTGGTTTCGAGGCGATGAGGAAATCGGTGCTGTCTTGTTCGAAGGCATTGAGGATGGCGGAGGCCTGCGCGATTTTCCCGGTGTGGACATAGACGAGCTGGAAGTCGGTCTCGGCCTGTGCAGCGTCTTCTGGAATCGGCCCGTCGAGACTGCCGATCCTCCGCTCCTCACTGCGGCGCGAGGAGCGGTGGGCGAATTCTTCGCGGGTGACGCGACCGTCCCCATCGGCGTCTGCCCGATTGAATGCGGCATCTCCGGGTGATTCGTCGCGGGTGATCGCTCCGTCGCCATTCTTGTCGAGTCTCTGGAAGATCCGTTCCTGCGCGAGGACGGGCGAAGGATCCAGGGCAACGATCAGCGTCAGGATGGCGAGGGGAGAGAGGGTTGTTTTCATGGGGAATGCTCCTTGCAGGCCAAGGCGGTCGACTCGTGTGGAGAGGGAGTTTTCGATCGCGGGCCGGCCGCAAACCGTTTTTCCGGTTCCCGGAAGTCGCGCCAGGGTTCTCACTGGTCGTTCACGGTGTTGTTGTCCTTTCGTAGACTCCGACCTCCTTGAGGAAGATCGCCGCGTCTTCGTCCGGGCTTTCCAGGCGAAAGCGAATCTTCGCATCCTGGGAAAAGACACGGTCGTTTCGATTCAGGCGGAGGTATCCGTAGTCGGTCGAGCCGTTCCGGAAGTCTCCCTCGCCGGAGTCCGAACCTGGCGTCAAGGTCAGGAGATTGGTCCACGTCTTGTCGTTCCAGAAGTCGACAAGCAACTGCGCCTCGGCAGGGACGCCCTCGGGGAGATAGCGAAACGCGACCTTCCATTCCTCGCTCCGCGAAAGATCCATCGGCTGCCGCTGCTCGAGCGCCGCTCCGGGCGCAAGCCGCACCGCCTCCTTTTCGGCATCATGAGTAACTCCTTCGTTCTGCCCGGCAAAACCATCGAGGTTCTGCGAGAACGTGGCGTGGAGCACCTCTCGAAAACGGTGTGGGCTGTAGATGTCGTCGAGGAAACGGATTACCGCAGCGGAAACGCCCTCGGGGTCGTCTTCGGGCGAGTAGTGACCGGTCCGCAATTGCGGTTGTTCCAGGCCAAACGCCCCCGGAATGTCGGAGATATATTCACTGCGCCGGTTTTTGAAATCGGGGATATCGAAACTTTCCCAGATCACCATATATGGTTGGGAGAAGGCACTTGTCAGATAGTTCCAGGCTCGCTGGTTCGCCTGCGCCTCCGGCCAGGTGGCGTCTTCCGGCACCATCTCGGGGAAAGCGCGGATCGACGCCTGGTATTCCCCGGTGGGGTAGGGCGCGTCGTAGCCCGCTTCGACTTCTTCCGGACACGGCGGCAACCCGAGCTGTTCGCGTGCCGGGTTGCGGCAGATGATCGCGCCGATGGGAACCCGGGGAACCGAACGCACGAAGCTCCGCCACCGGTCGTGCCGCTGCGCGATGCCCCACCGGCCGCGATTGAGTCCGGCGTTTCCGTTGATGAAGCCGTCGAAGCGATCCGGATCATGCTCCGCCATGAGACGGGCGCCCAGCGGATGCCCATAGTCGTGACCGAACAGGACGACGGACTGCAGATTCAGCTCGGGATCGTTGTCCAACTGCGTGAAGGCCTGACGCAGCCACTCCAGGTGCCGGTCGTAGGAATAGTCCGATTCGTCGCTCGGTTTGTCGGATCTTCCGTGCCCGACGTAGTCGATCATGAGGGTCCGGTAACCGGCTTCGTTGATCGGGGGAACGATGTTGCGAAACAGGTAGGACCACGAAGGATTGCCGTGCAGCATCAGGAGAGTGGGCGCGTCCTCCGGTCCGGAGACGGCATAGTGCATGCGAATGCGGCCATTGCCGGCCGGGAGGTTCGGATCATCCACCTGGAGGTAGCGCGGTTCGAATGCGTAGCCCGGGAGGTCGGCGAAACGTTCGTCCGGCGTGCGGAGCAAGTTCATCGCGGCTCCGTCCGGTCCGCCGCCCGGCTTCTCCGCTTCGTCCGCCCCGTGGCGACGGTGCTTCCGGAAGAAGTCCCACATCAGGTCGTTGGCGGAGATGTCGCGGGTGGCCGAGCCGAGAAAGGACGCCGCCGCCGGAGGCTCGACCCCGGGCCAGGTATGTCCGCCCCCTTCGATCTCGATCAAGACGACCTCGCTCCCGGCGCGTCCGCCGCCCCAGGTTTTTCGGGTCACCTGCGTCCCGTCGTCGACGGTGTCCGGCAGCTTTGTCACCACCGGTTCGCTGTCGCAGCCATTCGCCCGAATCCACAACCGGAGGGATCGTTCCACGGACCGGAAGTCGGTCACGCCCCGGCCCCCGCGGCTGTTTTCCCCGAATCCACCCTCGAAGGGAGCGAACTCGTCCGCCGTGCCGTGAAAATGCATCACCGCCACGGGGCGGGAGGGCTCGATCGTCTCCATCATGAGCGGCCCGCCCACCGGAGCGATCGCGGCGATCCGGTCCGCCAGCTCGGCGGCGACCCGATAGGCCATGATGCCGCCGTTGGAAAGGCCGGTCGCGAAAACGGCCCCGGAATCCACGTTGGTCACTTCTTCCAGATCGTCCAGCATCTCCCGGACGAAGCCGACGTCGTCGATGTCCCGGCGCATGGCGTAGCCGCAACATTCACCGCCGTTGTAGGTGAGCCCGCGATCCTCGTCCGGTCCCGATCCGAAGGGATAGACGGCGAGAAATCCCGCTTCCTCCGATTTGTCGTTCAGCCGGGACACCCGCACCATCGCGTCCGGATTTCCGCCCCCGCCGTGAAACGCGATCACCACCGGCGTTTTCCTACTCCCGTCGTAACTCGCGGGCACATGGATCCGGTAGCGGCGCCGGAGGTCGCCCACCGTCACCGTGCGGAGGTGATCGCCGGGGCCGAGCGATGGGTCGCCGGGCCGGGGGACGGGCTGAGGATCGGGCTCCGGGCGGGCACGCATCGATCGGGCGATGCTCGCGGCGAATTCCTCGAAGGTGAGCGCCCCGTCGCCATCCCGGTCCGCACCCTCGAGGCGGGAACCCAGTCGCAGGGCGGCGTCGAGTTCCGTTTTCGAAAGCCGGCTGTTCCCGTCGGCATCGAGGCGTTCGAATCCCTGGCGAAGGCGGGAGCCGTCCTGTCCGGCGGTGTCACCGGCAGGGATGACGAGCAGGATGAGCAGGCAAAAGGCGCGAATGGATCTCATGCCGAGGTGAAACTCCTAAGGTGCGCCCAAGTTGCGGGTGGCGATGCTCCTCTTCAGAGGAAAACCCGCCCCGACGGGCTTCACGGGAAGGCATCGGGACCGGCGTGGAGTTTCATCGATCGCGACAGGAACCGCGAGGTCTCCGGAGTCGGGGCTGTCCACGATTCCGTCAATCACCCGGGGCTCCCGCGCTCTCGGTCCGGCGCGACGATCGCCGGTTTTCGGGAGGCCTCACGGTCTCTCCTTCCACCCAGGCGGGGGGAACGAGAATCTGTCGGGGGATCGCGGGGACTCCGGCCTCGAACTGAGCCAGTTGGGCGACCACCAGGTCGACGGCGGCATGGGCCAGCTCGGCCCGCCGGTGGTCGATGCCGGTGAAGCGGGAGGGCTGCCCGGTGTCGTCGTGCACGACGAAGCCCACGTCGTCCGGGATGCGAAGGCCGAGCCGGGTTTCCAGCCAGTACGGAACGGATTGGTCGAACGAGATGACCACATCGGGCCGGTGCGCCTGGAACCAATCGCGGAACTTGCCGAATCCACGGGCGACGGACTTTTCCGGGAGCCAGAGGATGGGGATGCGATCGTTCTCGGGGATCGATTCCTGGTAGAGGAACAGGCCGCTGCGGTAGCCGTTCTGCACGCGGCCGTCGAGCCATTCGGTCAGGGCAATCCCAAGGCGCCGATAGCCGCGGGCGCGCAGTTCTTCGGCGGCGGAACGGATTCCCAGGTGTACGTTGGTGGCGGCGGTGTGAAGCGCGGGCTCCTTCATCGCGAAGCCGAACGTGGCCGCGGCAAAACCCGTGTAGTCGAAGCGGCTGCACGGCAGTTCCTCGCTCTGCGGTGAGACGATGACGGCCTCGATGCCACGGGCGCGAAAAATTTTCCGGGCCTTCTCCGGGGGCAGCCCATCGCGTCCCAGCCAGAATTCTTCGGCTTCGAAACCGTGAGTCAGAGCTCGCTCACGGATGAACTCGATCGGCACGAATCGATAGGGTTGTCCCGGCAGCCGCTCGCCCGGGGGATCTTCGCGCAGAACGGCAATGGTCGCGCGAACCGGTCGGTGTTTCCTGGAGCGGACCCTGGACATGAGCCGGGCAAGATGCGGGTCGACCTGGTAGTCGAGCGCTTCGGCTGCCTCGACCACCTTCTCGCGGGTCGATGCGGCCACCTTGGGAAGGCCGCGCAGGGCACGCGATGCGGTCATCGTGGACACGCCGGCCCGGGCGGCGACTTCGCGGAGGGTGATTCGGGAAGGGGGCGTGCGGATGTTACAATAACATGATCTTTCGGGAAATCCGCCATGGAGCCCAACGCATTCGATGCCGTAGGCTCCTCCCATGGTCAGACAGTGTCTTCTCACTTCCCTTTTCGTGATGTCTCTGGGTGGTTTCCTGAGCGCCTCGGACGACTCACTGGTTCCCGCAGGCTGGGACCCGGTTCTGGCCGGCGATCAGGTCATGGAGCGATTGGTCAGGGTGTCCGCTCCGCAGGTCAAAGGAGCCCACGATTCCGAATTCGTGTGCGTGGGGGATAAGGCATATATCGTCGAGCATGCGAATGATCTGAAGCCGGGCCACGGCGCGGGCAAGGCGATGTATTGCGTCCTCACGATCGTCGATCTGACAACTCTTGAAGTCGGTGAACCGCACCTGCTGGCTCGTTCGGGCCAGCAGTATGAAAACGTGACGCTCCCCGAGGGCCAGACTTTCGTCCCCCGCATCATCCAGATGAATGAGACCATCCTGCGCTGCTATTTTGCCAGTAAGGGGCCAGATATCGAGACCACCTGGTATCGGGATTTTGACATTGAGACCGAATCTTTTTCACCCGGGATTCACAAGGCAAAACTGAAGACTCGTGCCGGTGTCTTCGACATGCAGCCGGATCATTTCCACGCCGACGCGGTGCTCGATGGCTTCGAGCGACCTCTGGTCAAATCGGGAATGTATATTTTCGATTCCTTCAAGCAGTTCGATGGGAAGACTTACGTGGCCCTGAACAATTTTCCCGGAAAGCAAAACGCGCTCGCCATCCTCCATGACGACTTCAAAACCTTCGAGGTGGTCGGACACTACAACGAGCCACAGAGTGACGCCCTCAGCGAGTCCGCCGTCAATCGCCTGCCCGACGGCACGTGGATGGCGATCATGCGTGACGACAGTGGCAACAAGAACTATCACTTCGCCACCAGTCCCGATGGCCGCAGCTGGAGCGAGGCAGTCGAAATGCCCTTCGTGCCCAACGGCCTCAATTCCAAACCGACCTTTGATCGATTTGGCGACCTCTATTACCTCGGTTGGCAGGAAAATACGCGCGTCGGTGGGTGCCATCGCAGTGTCTTCAATCTCGACGTGTCGAGGGACGGTAAGACTTGGGAGCGAAAATACCGGTTCGAAACTGACGAGTCGTTTCAGTATCCCACCTTTCATGAACACCGGGGTGCAATCTGGCTCTCCGTGAGCCAGAGTGATCACAAAGGCAGCACCGATCGCATCATGTTCGGCAAACTCGAGACGCTCGCGCGTCCGGCGGACAGCCTTCCACAGGCCGCCGCGCCCGATGCCGGAATCGAGGAACGCGAGAAACCCAACGTGATCGTCGTGCTCACCGACGACCAGGGTTATGGCGATCTCGCTTGTCATGGCCATCCCGTCCTGGAAACCCCGCACCTCGACCGGCTGTTTCACGACAGCATCCGGCTCACGGATTTCCATGTCGCGCCCATGTGCACGCCCACGCGGGGCCAGCTTCTCACCGGACTCGACGCGGTGAGGAACCGAGCGACCGCCGTTTCGCTCGGCCGTCAGCTACCCCGGCGCGACTTGCCGACCCTGGCGGACGTCTTTCGGGCCGGCGGATACGCCACCGGACTGTTCGGCAAGTGGCATCTCGGGCATGCCTGGCCCTACCGGCCGCAGGATCGCGGTTTCGAGGAGAGCATGACCTTCCATGGCTGGGGCATGGCCGGCATCGCCGAGCTGCTCAACGACTACACGAACGGCGCCTACGTCCACCGGGGCGAACGCAAGCCCTTCGAGGGCTACGCCACCGATTTCTGGTTCGACCAGGCGATGCGCTGGATGAAGCAACGGCGAGCCGCCGGGGAGCGTTTCTTCTGCTATCTCGCCACGCACACCCCGCACCGTCCGATGTGGATCGAGAAAGAAGCGTTCGAGCGCTTCGAGAATACGCCGGTCGAGGAGAATCACGGCGCTGCCGGGTTCCTCGCCATGATCGAAAACATCGACGACAACATGGGCCGCCTCGAGGAGTTCCTGCACCGGGAAAAGCTTCATCGCGATACCGTGCTCGTGTTCCTCACCGACAACGGCACCGCCCATGGCGCGCGCGTCTTCAACGCGGGGATGCGAGGAAAGAAGACATCCCTCTACGACGGAGGCCACCGCGTGCCCTGTTTCCTGCGCTGGCCTGCCGCCGGCCTGCACCGCGGGCGCGATCTCGACGGTCCCACCCAGGTCCAGGACCTGCTTCCCACGTTGGCCCGTTTCGCCGGGCTCGAAGCCCATCTGCCGCCGGACCTCGACGGCATCGACCTCGGCCCGGCCTTGCGCGACGAAGCCCGGCTGCCGGACCGGAAACTGGTCGTGCAGTATGGGGACCCCGAGCGGGGCGACGCCGCCGTGCTCTGGGGGCCGTGGAGGCTCGTGCGCGGAGACGAGCTGTATCACGTGGGCCGCGATCCCGGCCAGCGGAACGTCGTCATCGGCCAGCACCCGGAGATCGCCCGGGCGATGCGCTCCCACTACGATTCCTGGTGGGAGGAAGCCTCGCCCGGCTGGGAAACCCATGAACCGTTCGTGCTGGCGCCCTCGCGGGAGAATCCCGTCGTCCTCTACGGCGACAACATGGCCGGGGGAGGCGGAGCGGGCACCGTGGTCGTCCTCGATCCGCGGCCCCGGGAAAACGGCGTCTGGCATCTCGAGGTGGAGGAACCGGGCCGCTACCGGGTCCGGGCGGCCCGCTGGCCTTTCGAGTCCGGGCTTCCTCTTACCGCTCCGCTCGAGGGCTACCTCCACACCGGCGGTTACCGGCCCTGGCCCGACGACTGGCACCTGATTCTGAATGCGATCCCGAAGGCGGCGGCCGAGGACCTGCGCGAGCTTCCGCCGGCCGGCAAAGCCTTGCCCATTCGAACCACCCGGCTCCACATCGGGGAGCGCACCTTTGCCCGGAAAACCGGGCCCGGAGATCGGGCGGCCGTGTTCGAGCTCGATCTGGCCGCCGGCCGACACGAGATGCGGTGCTGGTTCGAAGACGAAGCCGGAAACCGAATCGCCCCCGCGGCCTACGTCGAGTTCGCGAAACCTTGATTCCCCGAGTCCCTCCCAGCATGACACCTCGTACGCTCCTGACGCTCCTGCTCCTCTTCACCGTCGGCCTTTCCGCCGCCCGGGCTCGTCCCGCGAAGAACGTCCTCCTCCTCATCGCCGATGACCTGAACACCGACTTGGGCTGCTATGGTCATCCGCTGGTGAAAACCCCGCACATCGACCGGCTCGCCCGACGCGGCGTCCGCTTCGAAAAGGCCTATTGCCAATACCCCCTCTGCGGACCGAGCCGGGCCAGTTTCCTGACCGGGCTTCGGCCGGACACCACCGGCGTCTATGTCAACCGGGTCCACGAAGGGCGCGGCATCCCCGACTTCCGCACCACGCGCCCCGCCGCCCTCACCCTGCCCCAGGTCTTTCGCCGCGCCGGCGCCAGCGCGACGCGCATCGGCAAGCTCTTCCACTACGACGTGCCCGCCGACATCGGCACGAACGGGAAGGGGCACGACCCCGCCTCCTGGGATCGCATCATCAACCCCAAAGGTCACGACAAGGAGGTGGAGGACATCATGTTCCGGCTGAAGGGCAGCATCCTTTTCAGCTGGCACCGGGACGAGTCGGGGAAACCGCAGACCGACGAACTCGCGACCGACGCCGCGATCGAAGTGCTCGAGCAGAATGGGGACGAACCGTTTTTCCTCGCCGTGGGCTTCTTCCGCCCTCACTGGCCCTACGTCGCCCCGGCGGAGTTCTTCGACCTCTATCCGCTCGAGGACATCCCGCTGCCGGACGGTCCCGGTCTCGACGCGGACGGAGTGCCGCCCGCCGCCTACGCGAGCCGCGCCGCCGTGGAGCGCCACCTGACCGATCGCCTGCGCCGGGAAACGATCCAGGCCTACTACGCCAGCATTTCCTTCATCGACGCCCAGGTGGGCCGCCTGCTCGATGCGCTCGACCGGCTCGACCTCGCCGAAGACACCGTGGTCGTCTTTACCAGCGATCACGGGTATCACCTCGGCGAACAGGGTCTCTGGCGAAAAAAGACGTTGTGGGAGCCGGGCGCACGGGTTCCCCTGATCATCGATGCCCCCGGCGTCGCCCGGTCCGGAGCGGTTTCGCCGCGCACCGTGGAACTCGTCGACCTGCCGGCCACGCTCTTCGAACTGGGCGGTGTTGAGCCCGTGGTGACCGATGGCGAAAGCCTGGTTCCGCTCCTGCACGATCCCGGAAGGATCTGGCCCTACCCGGCGTTCACTCAAATGCAGCGCGGCCGCATCACCGGCACGAAGGTCCCGGGCGACGAGGGATCGTTCATGGGCTACAGCGCTCGTACCGATCACCTCCGATACGTCCAGTGGGGCCCGGCCGGCGAACATGGCGAACAGCTCTACGACTACCGCTCCGATCCCGGCGAAACCGTCAATCTCGCGGACGACCCGGCCTACACCTGGAAAAAGAACCGCCTCCGCCGCATGCTGGCGCGGGAAACGGCGGCGCGCATCGAGATCGAGCCCGTGCCCCCGGCCGGGAGCGGACCTGCCAAGTTCGAGCCCGGGGCGCTGCTCTTCACCGACCGCGACTATCGGCTCAGCGAACGACCGGAGCTTCTTGCCAACCATTCCTTTCTCCGCACGACGATCGACAACTTCGGCGCAAGGGTCGAAGGAAGCGGCACGCTCTACGCGCTGACACCACCCGAGACGATCGACGGGGCGGCGAGCCAGGAAGAATCGCTCCGGGATCTCGGTTTCGAAAAGGCTGACATCCCCGTGTTTCAACTCTTCCCCGGTCGCATCAATCAGGTTTGCGTCTACCGGAAATCCGTCGAGCCGGGAGAGACCTTCGACTTTCGCAAAGTCGTTCTGCTCGTGGCCGGCGAGGGCGTGAATCTCAGGCCGGAAGAGCCGTGAACCCGATTGGTGCCGACTTTCACCGAAGACCTCTTTGCATGACCCTTTCCGCTCTCGTTTTCCTCGCTCTGGCCGCTGCGCTGTTTTGCACGCTTGTTCCGAAAGGGCGAGGCTTGGCGTTCGGCCTCTGGATAGTGGTCGCGTTTCTCGCTCCGCTGAAATTCCCGTCTCCGTTCCTTCAACTCGGTGGGTTGGATCTCGCCATCCTGATCGTTCCCCTCATCCAGATCATCATGTTCGGGATGGGCACGACCCTGACCGCGGCCGATTTTTCCCGGGCGCTTCGGCATCCGAAGCCGGTGTTCCTGGGCATTGCGGCGCAGTTTCTGATCATGCCATTGGTGGGTTTGGGAGTGGGAACGGCGTTGAGACTCGAGCCCGAGGTGTTGGTCGGTGTCATCCTCATCGGCTCGGTATCCGGCGGCGTCGCCTCCAATCTGATGGTCTATCTCGCCCGTGGTGATGTTGCATTGTCCGTCACCATGACGGCCTGCTCCACCCTGATGTCGCCGCTTCTCACGCCCCTGCTGATGCAATGGCTCGCGGGGGCGATCGTGCCGATTTCCTTCACCGGGATGATGCTTTCGATTCTCAACATGATCATCGCGCCCATTGTCGCCGGTCTCTTTGCCCACGAGATTCTTTACGGGAGCCGGGACTGGACGCAAAGAATCGCAGCGCTGGCCATGCTCGCGGTCGGCACCCTCCTTGCGGCTGCCGGGTTGGCGGGGATCGATGCCGAATCTCTCGGTAAGGCAGCGACGGTGCGGTCCGGAATCGTGGTCGGTCTCGGGTTGATCGCTCTCGTTGCCGTCGGGAAAAGTATCGCCCTCGGATTTCGATCGGGGGCCGACTGGGTGGGGCGTGCCTTGCCCTTCGTTTCCATGGCGGGCATCTGGATCATCATCGCCATCATCACGGCGCGCTCGCAGGAAACGCTGCTCTCGGTCGGGGCGATCCTGTTTGTAGCGGCGATCCTGCACAATGCCGTCGGATACCTCCTCGGCTACGGATTCGGTCGCCTGGCCCGGCTTCCCGAGCGCATCTGCCGAACGATTGCGTTCGAGGTCGGGATGCAAAACGGCGGCATGGCAGCCGGCCTGGCCATGGATGCCTTGAAGAGCGCCGCGGCCGCCCTCGCTCCCGCGGTCTTCGGACCCTGGATGAACATTTCCGGCTCGCTGCTGGCCAGCTGGTGGGCGGGTCGCCCGGAACCTTCAGAAGACGAGCCAGTCCTATCAAAACACTAATCATACCCTGTTGAATGAAGAACCCAACCCTGTTGAATCGAGCCTCCTTGCTGGTCTGCGCGATCCTCGCTGTGGCCTCCCTGGTGGTGGCGGAGCCAGGGGCACGCCCCCACATCGTCTTCGTGCTCGCCGACGATCTCGGCTGGGAGGATCTCCCCGGCTATGGAAACCGTCACCACCGCACGCCCCATCTCGATCAACTCGCGGCGGATGGCATGCGCTTCACCGATGCCTATGCCGCGCCGACCTGTTCGCCGACTCGCGCCTGCCTGCTGACCGGGAAGGCGCCGGCGCGGCTCGGCATTACCGATTTCATCTCCGGGAAGTTGGGTGGGTCGGTCGCCAATCCGAAAGGCCAGGGCTACCCCTACCCGGAGCGCAGCCGGCTCGTCCAGCCCGACATGACCGATCCCGGCTTGAAGCTCGAGGAAGTCACCCTGGCAGAAGCGCTCTCCGAGGGCGGCTATCGCACCGGCTTCGTCGGCAAGTGGCACCTCGGTGCGACCTCGCCGGACCGGCACGGGTTCGACTTCGTCCGGCACGTCACCGAGAACAATCACCCCACCTTCGACGGTGACACCTTCATGACGGTGACCAAGACCAGGGCCGCGCTCGATTTTCTCGACGAGTGCGCCTCGGCCGACGAAGCGCAGCCGTTCTTTCTCTACCTCTCGCTCAATGCGATCCATAGCCCCATCGATGCGGAAGCGGAGCGGATCGCGCAGTTTGCCGACGCGCCGAACCCGAAGCTCGCCGCCATGATCAGCCACGTCGATGACGCCGTCGGCGCCCTGACGGAAAAGCTGGGTCAACTCGGGATCGCCGGGGAGACCCTGTTCATCTTCTACAGTGACAATGGCGAGGCATCCCCGCGGGCCAGGAGCCTGCGCGGACACAAAGGTCATCTCTACGAAGGCGGCATCCGTGTGCCCCTGATCGTGCGCTGGCCGGGCATGGTTCCCGCCGGGAGCGAGACCGATGCCCTGGTCCACGCCGCCGATTTCTATCCGACCCTGCTCGACGCGGCCGGGCTACCGGCGCGCACGGAGCAACACGCCGACGGCGTCAGCTTCCTGCCCGTGTGGAAGAATCCCGGCACCGGCGGGCGCGAGTCGATTGCCTGGCACTATCCCCACTGGTTTCGGCCCCATCTGGAGCGAGGCTTCTTCGAGCCCGCCGGCGCCCTGCGCGAGGGCCGGTGGAAACTGCTCGAGTTTTTCGAGGACGGTCGGGCCGAACTCTACGACCTCGGGGCCGACCCCGGCGAAACGACGGACCTGGCCGGCGAGCATCCCGAACGTGTTCAGCGAATGCGCGATGAACTGGTGAAATGGCGGAAAGAGACGGGCGCGCAGATGCCGACGCCAAAGCCCGAGATCGTCCCTGGCAATGTCCTCACCGATTTCACCATGACCCCGCCGGAGCCGCCCAACGAGGGCATCCTCTTCGTGAATCACGAACCCGGGAGCCGGAGCGGGCATCTCGGTCACGCCCTCGTCGAGACGGACGACGGAACGATCCTGGCCTTCTACCCGGATTGCTCGGAGGACGACGAGGGCCATTCCGGGGTTGGCTGGATGGAGGTCAAACGCTCCACCGACGGCGGGCAAACCTGGAGCGCGCCCGAGCCGCACCCGCACAGCAAACGCGTCTACGACGAGAGCGATGGAGACCGGGCCGCCCTGTGCGAGAAGGCGGTTCGCACCGCCGAGGGCGACCTCGTGCTCTTCTATCTCAACCTCGACAACTCGGAAACGCCCCGCTGGAAACCGCAGTTCGTTCCCACCTTCGCCCGCAGCGAGGACGACGGGGAGACCTGGTCCGCGCCGCAACCGCTCGGTGACGAACCGGGTCGCGTCTACGACGCCGTCGTGCACGGCGAGGAGATCCTCGTGCTGCAGTTCGCCAACGATTGCTCCGAGGACTGGCGCGGAACCTCGCCCGAGCATCGATACCTGCTCCACGCCAGCACCGACGGTGGGCGCACCTTCGAGAAACGCTGCGTGCTGCCCTTCGAAACCCTCGGGCGCGGCTACGGGACCCTCGGCGTCCTGCCTTCCGGCGACCTGATCGCCTACCTCATGAATCTGAAAGACGATGAGTTCGGCCCCTTGGAAGCCTACACCAGCAGCGACGGCGGGCGCACCTGGTCGGACCCGCGCACCGTCGAGTTTGCCAAGGCGGTTCGCAATCCGCAGCTCATCGAGATGGACGGGACCTGGTTCCTGCACGGACGCGCCCGGGGCGGGCATTTCGTGATCTACCGCTCGCCCGACGGGCTGCACTGGGACGACGGGCTCATCCTCCGGAGGAAGGAGGCCGGAGTCGGGGCCTACTCGAACAGCCTCGTCGTCGGGGCCGCTGATCCGGAGAGACCGAATCGGCTTCTCGTCCAAGCCTCGCACGCCTACCGCGGCAACCGGACCAACGTCCTCCACTGGTGGATCGAGCCGCGAGAGGACCGGCTCATTACCCTGACCGATCCACACCCCCTCGTGCCGCGTGACGGGGGCGAGGTCGTGCCGCGCCAACCGAGCGTGCTCGGCTGGACCGATCGCAACTACCGGCTCACGGAGTGGCCGGAGGCGCTCGACGAGCATCGCGTCCTCTACCGCGCGCCGATGAAGCAGACCAAGTTCGAGGTCTTTCGTCCCGGCTACGTCGTCGTGCTCACCCCCGAGAAGGACCGTTTCAACCAGGCCGACAAGCTGGCTTCCGACGGATTCGAGCGCGTCGATCTTCCGCGATTCCATCCCTACGAGACCCAGCCCGGGAAGCCCGGGAACCGCTGTATCGCGCTGCAACGCGCCGTGCAGACCGGCGACGTGATTGAGTTCGGCTACTACGGTCTCGCTCTCTGGAGCGAGCGCGAATTGCCGGTGCGCTCGGGTGACGATAAAGAGCCCCTCCTGTCCATCCCCACCATCGACATTTCGGGAGAAACCGAGCGCCATTCCTTCGTCGCCCGCGGCACCGAGGAGACCTACCAGGGCCACCCGGACACGGTGCTCTATCCCGATGGGAAAACGATGTTCGCGACCTGGGCGATCCGTCATGCCGGTTACCTCGGCCCGCTCGCGAAAAGCACCGACGCGGGACGGACCTGGTCCGAGGTCATGCCGACGCATCCCAGCTGGGAAGAGCAGACCACGACGACACCCACGATCCATCGCCTGGTCGATCCCGAGGGCACGGCGCGGCTCTTCGTGTTCGCCGGGCGCAACTTTCCCGGTCGCCTGCGCTACTCCGTGTCCGAGGACGATGGTGAGACCTGGACCCCCATGATCGAGACCGGTCTCAAGGCCGAGTGTCCGCCCAAGACCATCCTCGCCTTCGACGAAGGCAAGCGCCTCGTGATGTGGTGCGATCGGCGCGATCCGAATTCTTCCGGCAAGGAAGACAAGGATCCGGTCGTCTGGCAGAGCGAGTCTCTCGACGGCGGGCTGACGTGGAGCCCCGAGCGCGTCGTCGTGAAAACCGCAAGCCGCTGGGCCCAGCCGGCGGTGATCGACTCCGAGGACGGCGAGACCCTGCTCATGCTGTTGCGCAACAACTTCCGCGACCACGGGCAGTTCGCCGTCAGCCGCGACCGGGGCGAAACCTGGTCCGAGGCGAAGCCGCTGCCGCTCGCCCTGACCGGACATCGTCACGCCGTGAAGCGGGCGCCCGACGGCAGGCTCGTCGTGGTCATGCGCGACACCGCCCGCGATTTCGAGAACGGCGTCCGCCGCAACCCCGCCTTCGGCCATTTCGTCGCCTGGGTCGGCACCTTCGAGGACATCCTCGAGGGACGCGACGGCCAGTATCGGATCAAGCTGCTGCACAGCCACGCCGGCAGCGACACCGGATACTCCGGGCTGGAGCTGTTGCCCGACGGCACCTTCGTCGCCACCACCTACGTGAAGTATCGGCCGGGGCCGAAGAAGCATTCGGTCGTGACGACGCGGTTCCGTCTGGACGAAACCGATGCGTTGGCCAAGCGGGCCGCCCAGGCGACCACCCGCGGCGCGGCATCCAAGCCCAACATCCTCCTCATCACCGTCGATGACATGAACTGCGACTCGGTCGGCGCCTTCGGCTGCGAGCTGCCGGACACCACGCCGCACATCGACAAGCTTGCCGCGGAGGGCCGACGCTTTCGATACGCGCACGTCCAGGTCGCCAACTGCTACCCGTCGCGCAATGTGATGCTCTCCGGTCGCTTCCCGCACAACAGCGGCGTCGAGGGATTTTATCCGGTGAAACCGTTCGACTATCCGGTGATGGGCGACCTGATGAGAGCCGGCGGTTACTACACGGCGATCCGCGGCAAGGTCAAGCACTCGACGCCCTACCCGGGATATCCCTGCTGGGACGCAGACCTGACCGTTGCCTCGGACGGCACGAAGCTGCACCAGAAGGACGTTCCCTCCTACTACGAGTGCACCAGGCGCGGCATCGCCGCCGCAGAGAAGGAAGGCAAGCCGTTCTGTCTCAACATCAACATCTCCGACCCGCACCTGCGATTCTGGAAACCCGGTGACCCACACGGAGTATCGAAGAAATTCACCGCCGAAGAGGTGCCCGTGCCCGGCTTCCTGCCCGATCTTCCGACCGTGCGCCGGGAACTCGCGCTCTACTACACCTCGGTGCGCCGCGCCGATGACGCGGTGGGCGCTATTCTCCGGGCGCTCGAGGAAAGCGGGCAGGCCGGCAACACCGCCGTGATTTTCCTCAGCGACCACGGTATGCCTTTTGCCTTTGCTAAGACCGAACTCTACCACCACAGCACCCGCACACCGCTCACGATCCGCTGGCCGGGCAAGGCGAAGGCCGGCAGCGTCGACGACACCCACATGGTTTCCGCCGTCGACCTGCTGCCGACCATCCTCGATATCGCCGGATTGGACCATCCCGAGGGCTTTGACGGCCGCTCCTTCGCGCCCCTCATCGAGGGCGGGAAGCAGGAGAGCCGTGACCATGTCTACAAGGTTTACAACGAGAACTCCGCCGGTCACCGGCACCCGATGCGGGCGATCGAAACGAAGACTCATCTGTATATCTTCAATCCGTGGTCCGACGGCAGTTACGTCTTCCATGGCGCCACCCGCGGCATGGCCAGCTACAAGCGGATGCAGGCCCTCGCCGCCACCGATCCAGCGATCGGAAAGCGTCTTGAATTCGCCGATTTCAAGGTGGTCGAGGAACTCTACGACCTCACCAGGGATCCCGACTGTCTCGTGAATCTAGCGACCGACCCGAATCACGCCGACAAACTCGCCGAACTCTGCGGCCTCCTCGAGTCGGAGATGAAGAAGACCGGCGACCACGCGCTCGAAGCCTTTCGCAATCGCGGGGATCCCGCCGCCCTCAAGGCATACGTTGAAACGAAACAGGCCGAGTCCAACTCCCGCGGCAAGCCGAAGGTCAAGAGGGTCTTCCGCTGAATTTGTGGGTAAATGACCGACTCCCGTGAACGCAGCGTCGGATACGGCGCGGCACGGCGGAGAGCAGGAAGGCTGCCTCGTGGTAGGACAAATCGAAGCTCCAGTGTCGCCTTGACCATCGCAAGAAGGAACGAAACTACGCAGAACCGGATCTTGGAAGTCGAGGCTGGGTGATGAACTTGTCTCCCATGCGACGACGCTTCCTGCTCGGATTCCTTTTCCTGACGGCTCCTGCCTTCGCGGACGAAGCCGGGCTCCCCTTCGATCCCGAAAGGATTCACCGGTCCAGCCTCGACGGCGTTCCGCGCTCGCTCTCGATCCGGCAGGGCGAGCACTCCTGGCTTGGCTACGACCTGGAGCGGGGCACCGCCTTTACCGTGTGGACGGGGAAACCGGGAACGACGGGCCTGATCGTGGACGGATTCACGACGCGATCGCAGGGGGAAACCCGCTTCACCGATTCCTCGGACGGCAGCTGGCGCCTCAGCCGGGACGGCGAGCCCGTCGTCACCTCGTTTCACTACCTCGCCTGCAGCGACCGCGCGGAGGCGGTCGAGCTGCTCTGGGAAGTGCGGCACGACGAGGGAGCAGTCCGCATCCGCGAACGGGTGCCGCACCGGTTGCACGAGTCGGAGCGGGGACAGGTCGTGCGCGTTCTCGCCGTGGCCGGACTCGGGGAGAACGGGCAACTTCACCTTCCCGAAGCGACCGCCGGGAAGTGGACGCTCCTCGACGCGGAGGGCGCGGAGACCAAGTGGGTCGATCGCGACGGAACCTACCGACTCATCCTGCCATGACACGAATCCTCACACCGGGTTGCCTCGCGATTTTCGGCCTTGTCGCCTTCTCCCCGAAGGTGATCCCGGCGGAGGAAGCGGCCGCGTCGCGCTCGCTCGATCTGCCTGCGACCATGATTTTCGCCGAGGGCCCGAATCGCTACGACGGCGAGGTGCTCGAAATCTTCCAGGGGCGTGGATCGACCATTGGCTGGTATGTCGAAGCGAAGAGGGCGGAGCCGGTGGACGTTTTCGTCGAATACACCTGCGAGGCCCCGCTGAACCAGGCCTACCAGTTGTCCTTCGATGGCGAAAACCGGTTCTGGGAGGTCGATCCGACTTTGGACGAATCTTGGCAACGCGCCCACCTCGGCACTTTCACGATGCGGGCGGGGCTCCCCGTGCTTGTTCTCCTCGTGCCGCCTTCGCAGACAAAATTTTCTCACCCGGTTCGCTTCCGCCGGCTTGTTCTCGAGAGCGAAACACCCGACAACCTTTCCCTATCCGGTCTGCCCGAGCCCCCGGTATCGCCGGACGGTGCGCCCGGGTTCGGGGAAAAGCTCGCGGATCTTCATCCGGCACTCGTAGCGCGGGACCTGCGCGACGAGTCGCTGACCCTGCGCGTCAGCGGCCTGGCCCGGCGCGGCGGGAACGAACTGCTCCTCACGACCTGGGACGGCGATCTCTACGCACTCGATCTCGAGGCCCTTCCCGAAGCCGGGACGCCACCTTTTCGTCTCCTCGCCCGCGGCTTGTCGGAACCGATGGGGCTGGCGGTGTCCGGCGACCGGATCTTCGTGACGGAGAAGAACCAGGTCACCGAATTGATCGACGACGATGGCGACGGCCGCTTCGAGACCTACCGCTGCGTCTCGCAGGACTGGCCCGCGACGATGGACTACCACGAATACCTGTTCGGTGCGGTGATCCGGGACCGTCATCTCTATTTCTGCAACAGCGTCGGGATGGCCCGGCGGGGACAGGACAACTACCAGGCGCCCCTGCGCGGCAGCCTCATCCGCGTCGATCTCCAATCGGGCGAGCGCAAGATCCTCGCCGGGGGACTGCGCACCCCGGACGGCGTCGGGATCGGGAATGATGGACGGATTCTCATCACCGACAACCAGGGGGAATGGCTCCCTGCGAACAAGCTCATCGTGGCGCGCGAGGGAGCCTTCCACGGTTTCCGCAGCATCCCGCCCTGGCATCCTCTCGACACCGGGAAACAGGACCCGCCGGCGGTGTGGCTGCCGCAGGGAGAGGTCGCGGCGTCGCCGACGCAACCGATCGTCCTGCCCGAATCGTGGGGACCCTACCAGGGCCACATTCTCTTCGGCGACGTCACCTACGGTGGCCTGCAGCGGGTCGTTCTCGAAGAAGTGGACAGCGTTCCCCAGGGCGCGGTGTTCCGATTCTCCCAGGGATTCCATCATGCCTTTCATCGCTTTGCTCTCACCGATGACGGCACCCTCTACGCCGGAGGGATCGCCCGCGGCAAGGATCGCGAGTTCATCGAACGCGTCAGCGGGTTGACCCGGATCGCGTTCACCGGAGAGCCGGTCTTCGAACCGCTTGCGGCCCGGATCCGCAGCAACGGGCTCGAGGTCGAATTCACCGAGGCGCTCGCGCAGGGCACAGGCTGGGATCCGGCCGCCTGGCACGTGACCCGCTGGGGGTATCAGCCCACCCAGACCTACGGCGGTCGCAAGGTGCGTCACCGTCTCGCCGCGGTGCGAGCCGCGACGGTCTCTAGCGACCGGCGTCGCGTCTTTCTCGAGATTCCCGATCTCGTCGAGGGCGAGGTCGTCCACGTGCGCCTCTCGCGCTCCCTCTCCTCCGCCTCGGGCCGACCCCTGCGCAGCGGCGACCTCTGGTATACGGCGAACCGGATTCCGGAAGACCGGCCCGGCGAGGTGAGACCCGCGCCTTCCGGGGCGCTCACGGCGGCCGAGCCCTGGTTCCGCTTCGGCACCGGCGATGTCGGCGAGCAGGTCTACCGGAACTTCTGCTCCGCCTGCCACAGCCTCGACGGGGAGAAACGCGCCGGACCGACCTTCCGCGGACTGGCCGGTTCGATCCGCAAGGTGAGGCCCGATCCCGGAGCCGACGCGCAGGAAATCGAGGCGACCCGCGACTACCTGCACGAGTCGATCCTCGATCCGAACGCACTCCTTTCCGACGGCTATCTGCCCAACCAGATGCCGCCGCTGGGCGACCTGCTCACGCCGGAGCAGATCGATGCCGTGGTGAATTTCCTGATCGAACAGACCTCGCCACGATGATGCCGCTGCCGTTCCCGCACCGTCCCTGACGGCCTGTTGCTGTCTTGACAGCAAGTTGCTTTACCGTCACCATTTCTTCATGCGGACGACGGTCACCATCGATCCCGACACCGAAATTCTCCTTCGGGAAGAAGCCCGGCGAACCGGAAAATCGTTCAAGCGCGTCCTCAATGAAGCGATCCGTTGCGCGCTGGGAGGCCGACTCGACGCGGAGCCGGCGCGCGTCGAGCCGCTTTTCTCGCGGCCGCTTCCTTCCGAGTTCGACGATGCGAATTTCAATGAACTGGCGGACGAGTGGGACGCGGAGGAGACCCTCCGGAAGGTGAGCATGGAGGGTGGCTCGCGATCGTCATGATTCTGCCCGACCTCAATCTCCTGCTCTATGCCTACAATCCCCACGCCGGGGCGCATGAAGAGGCGCGGCGCTGGTGGGAAGGTGCGATGAATGGCGAGGAGTTGATCGGACTTCCCCACGAGATCCTGTTCGGGTTCGTGCGGATCGCCACGAATCCCCGACTGCGGGAGGCGGCCGTCCCGCTGGCTGCCGCGGACAGGGTGGTAACGCAGTGGATCGACCGGCCCCACAGCCGTGTGCTGCATCCCGACCCCGATCACTACCGGAGAACGATCGACCTCATGCGGCGCGCCAGCGCCGTGGGCCGGGTCCTGTCCGACGCCGTTCTGGCCAGCTACGCCATCGCCCAACGCGCCACGCTTTGCTCTACGGACTCGGACTTCGACCGTTTCCCGGGCCTCGATTGGAAGAATCCGTTGGTGGTACCTGATTCCCCCGCGGAGTCCTGACCCCTGCTGGAATTCCGTCTCCCTGCACCCCATAGCTATGCACCCCTTTTCGACGACTGCCTTCCGGACAATCTGCCTCGGCGGCTGGCTCTTTTTTTCACCCGTCCACGCCGCGGAACCGATGGCGCCGGAACCCGGTTTCACCTCGCTTTTCGATGGGAAATCCTTCGCGGGCTGGGAGCACGGCGGCAACTGGGTCATCGAGGACGGCGCATTCCACCGCAAGGAGAGAGGAGGTTCGCTCACTTACACCGCTGCGACGGTGCCGGACGATTTCGAGCTCCGCTTCGAGTGGAAGGTGTCGAAGGGATGCAACTCGGGCGTCTACTACCGACCCGGCCAGGTCGAATACCAGATCCTCGACAACGTGCACAGTCCCTACGGCGAGAACGCGAGGCAGGCGGCGGGTTCGCTCTTCTTCTGCATGGCTCCGCGGAATGACGCGACGAAGCCCTTCGGCGAATGGAACACCGGCCGCATCCTGTGCGACGGGACCGTCATCGAGCACTGGCTCAACGGCGAACGCGTCCTTTCCTTCGACTACGTCGATCCGAAGTGGGCGGACTACGTCGAGCTGCTCGGCATCCGTGGCGGAGACCTCACCGGGAGGGGCGGTCGCCTCTGGCTCCAGGATCACGGGCAGGACGTCTGGTTCCGCCACCTGCGCTGGCGCGAGTTGGATGAAGACGAAGTCGTCAGGGCCGATCCGACCTTCGAGCCGATGCCGGTCACCGGCGAGGCCCTCGACAAGGAAAACGCTCGGGTCGAGCGGATGCGCGCCGCGCGCGAGGACAAGGCGCCGCGGCCGAACATCGTCTGGATCATGGCCGACGATCTCGGTTGGGGCGATGTCGGTTGCTACGGCGCCACCAAAGTCGCCACGCCGAACCTCGATCGCCTCGCCGACGAGGGGATCCGGTTCACCGGCGCCCACAGTCCCTCCGCGGTCTGTTCCCCGACGCGCTATGGGGTGCTCACCGG
>Ga0180430_10000987_pt1 | contig 29344 bp, 19 predicted proteins | sample SS_ome_9_FD_132999 | JGI IMG/M metagenome (GOLD analysis project Ga0180430, IMG submission 132999) | Hypersaline lake sediment archaeal communities from the Salton Sea, California, USA - SS_1_S_2 metaG | ecosystem: Environmental > Aquatic > Non-marine Saline and Alkaline > Hypersaline >... | reverse complement strand
GGCAAGTGTGATCGAACCGACGACCGGCTCCGACGAAGGCAAATCCTCCACCAACATTCTCTGAGACAGGCTGTCTGTCTCATACAACCAAAACCCGCGCCCACTAAACTTAGGGAACTTCAATTCGCACGCATCCGGGTTGAAACCAATCAACAGTGTCTTTCGAATCTTCATCGTGGGGCTCGCAGGTTACCCGTTGGGCCGAGCAGCAATCTGACGAGTTCGTCATCATCCGGACGATCCTTCTTCAGGTTCACCTCGGTGACTTTCTTTCTCTTGGCAACGACCAGTTTGCTCATTCCCTTGAGCAGACTCAGTGCCTCCTCCGCTCCAAGTCACTCCTTTCGAGCATCAACTTCTTCGGACATCGTAATCTTGCTGGTCGCAAGAAACTCCTGTGCAACGGTGCAGGACGTTCATCCCCTGCGGTGATAGCTCCAGTCAATCGTTGCACTCATTCGGTCCTCCTTCGTTTGAGGTGATGGGACTCATACTGTATTCGTATGGAACGCGAAGCTGCCTGTCCTGAAACCTCCATCCTTCGCAATCCAAACGTGGCGAAGTAGGCCCTTGTCGGCCCACAACTCATCTCAGGCCAATCATAACCCGAAGCGTAAGCAAGGGACCGATTGACGCCAAACCCCTCGCTCACGCTTCGGGTTGTGATGCGATGACACTCTGGGTGCCAGTGATGGTATGTGCTGCTCTTCAGGGATTGAGCTGCAGTCCATCCTGGTTGGCATCCACATTTCAGCCAACAAACGACGATGACATCGCCTTCAAAGCCTGATCGATCTGCGACGTCCGGCGCGCTCCGACCAGCACTGACGTGATGCCAGGCTGCCGAAACACCCAGGACAAAGCCTGCTCTACATGGGTCACTCCTGCCGCGTCGCATTCACGGTCCAGTTCTTCCAGCACATGATATCCGTGATCCGTGAAGTAGATGTCCTGGTGCCCGGGAATGACATCGAACCGAGTTCCCGCCGGGACGGGTGATCCGTGGCGATACTTCCCCGTCAGAAACCCGGCCGCCAGCGGACTGTAACTGATGACACCGATGTTCTCCGCAGCGCACAACGGCAACAGGCCTGATTCAATTTCCCTCTGAACCAGATTGTACGGCGGCTGCACGGACGTCATGCGATTCATTTCGGCCGTTTCGCTGAGACTCAGCGTCTGCTTCATTTGTGAGGCGGAGTAGTTACTGCAGCCGGTAAATCGAACTTTGCCCTGATCCACCAGTGTTGTGAGTGCCTCCAGTGTTTCTTCCAGTGGAGTGACATCATCCCACACATGGGTCTGCAGAAGGTCAATCCGATCCGTTCGCAGTCGTCGAAGGCTGGCTTCCGCGGATGACACGATCCGCTCACGCGTCAAAACTCCATTCACCTTCGTCGCCAGAACGATCTGCTCGCGCGATCCACGTGTCTGTATCCATTCCCCCAACACGCGTTCGGACGCTCCCTCGTTGTACGCTTCCGCAGTGTCGAACAGTGTAATGCCGTGTTCATACGCGTGATCCATCACAGCAAACGACGTCTGCTGATCGATCTCACGGCCAAACGTCGCGCACCCCATGCCAATCGCGCTGACCGACAGTCCTGAATGACCAAGCTTCCGATACTGCATGACTGGTGCCGTCACTGTGCCTCCAGAACGTTCTCAACAGAAGTCGACCGCCCGGTTTCCGCCGCTGAGTAGATTCCGAAGACTGTCCGTAGCGCATTCAGCGATTCCTGAGTGGTAATCGGCGGATTCGTACGAGTTGCAATAGACGTGACCGCTCGATGCACAAACGGCGAATAGCCACGAGGTTTCGTCGGCCCGTTAAAGATCTGCACCTGCTTCGCTTTCGGCCCGGTGTTCTCATACCACGTCATCACGTCTTCGCCAAACGGATCCAGATGGATCCACCCTTTCGAGCCCCAGATTCGAATCTGAGTGTGATAGCTGGTATCCAGATAGTAGCCCGAATTCAACGTCCCCAAAGTCCCGTTGCTGAAACGCAATGTTGCCACTGCGGAATCCTCAGCATTGATCGGCTGGCCTCCAACCGTTGCGATGGCTCCCGTGACTTCATTGATGGTCGCTCCAGTCAGATACATCGACAGGTCGAGCCAGTGAATCCCCAGCCAGATCAAATGGCCTCCACCTGCCCGCGATTTATCCGCGTACCAGGTCTGCTGATAGGCCGGACGAGTGAGCCGAGTCTGATCAGCCACGATATGCATATCGATACTGTAGATGTCACCAATCACTCCCTGACGAATCTTCGCGCGAGCCGCCTGGGTTTCCGGGTTGAGTCGATTGGCAAATGCCAACATCAGATGCAGGTGTTTAGACTCCGCCAGGTTCGCCAGCGACTCAAACTGCTCCAGTGATACGCACGCCGGCTTTTCAGAAAACACATGCGAACCGGCCGACAGAGCCGCTTCAATCACCGGCGGAGCGAGCCCAGCTTCCATCGACACCAGACACAGCTTCGGACTTTCCTTTGCCAACAGTTCTTCAGGGCTGCTCCACGTCCGAGTCAGCTTCTCGCCAAGCTGCTTCCTGGCTTCCTCCGTCCATCGATTGTCCGGATCTGCCAGAACGACTCCATCACAGTCTTTCGCCGTCGCCAACGCCGACAGGTACGCTCCAATATGAGCACCTCCTTCATGAGTGAGCAATCCAACTTTCATCGTTCCTGCCCCTTGCTCCATAAACACTGAAATCCACCCACGTGGCAATTGTAGCGACTACAAAGAATTCCGGAGGGTGACAAAGGAACGAAAGTCAATTGCCGGAACGGCCCAGTAGTTTTCTGCAGCTGGCATCACATTACAATGCAGTCGAGCTCCTGACTTGGCAGCATCGACTAATGCGGACTCTGAAGCGGTTGCCAATCCGTCCGGAAGCAACGCCACTCAGGAAACTCGCAAACAGAAATGCTGATTGGCGAATAGCTTCGGAGAAGGAATGGACGTTCATCAGAACTGGCGAGAAGTCAAAGAGCTGTTTCGCGATTCGTTTCGTTCCTCGTTTCACTACGCCATCGCGAGCGTGTCAGAAGACGGAGAGCCGCACGTGACGCCCATCGGTTCGCTGATTCCTGGTAAGCCGGGCGAAGGAATCTACTTTGAGAAGTTCGCTCAGGGCCTTTCCAGAAACATTGACCACAACAATCGGATCTGCGTCCTGGCGGTGAACAGCTCCCGATGGTTCTGGCTTAAGTCGCTCATCGGAGGGCGGTTTCGCTTTCCACCGGCCGTACGGCTGCACGGAACAGCACAGAAACTGCGTCCCGCTACAGAGATGGAAATGTCGATGTGGCAGAAGCGAGTCAGTGCGGTCCGGCACACAAAGGGCCACAAACTCATGTGGAGCGAAATGGACATGGTGAGAGAAATCAAATTCGATCGTATCGACGCGGTCCACATCGGCCAGATGACTCATGGACTGTGGCAGAAAACAACTGAAGAGAATCACGCCTGACAACGATGCAATGGCGAAAGATGAATGGACTGCTATGACTACTCTTGTCGTTGGAGCCAGTGGAGCCACCGGACGACTACTGGTGGAACAACTGTTGCAGAGTGGGCAGCAGGTTCGAGCAGTCGTGCGGTCTTCAAGCCGATTCAACGCTCCGGACCTGAGTCGGGAACAACTCACTGTCATAAAAGCGAGTATCCATGATGCTTCAGACGCGGACATTTCACGTATGGTCGATGGCTGTGACGCGATCGCATCATGCCTTGGGCACAACCTGACATTCAAAGGGTTGTTCGGGCATCCTCGGCAACTCGTTACCGACGTAACACGCCGCCTGTGCGAAGCAGTTAACCTGAGCGAACCGGCAACTCCCGTCAGATTTGTGCTCATGAATACTGCCGGGAATTCCAATCGCGACCTGAATGAACCGATGTCGCGTGCTCAGCGGTGCGTCATAGGGCTCCTCCGTTATGGCCTCCCACCTCATCGGGATAACGAACGGGCCGCTGACTACCTTCGGACAGTTGTCGGACAACAGAACACCGCCGTTGAATGGGTGATCGTGAGGCCTGACACTCTGACGGATGCAACGGCGACCACGAATTACGAAACCGATGCATCACCGACAAGAAGTGCGATCTTTGATCCTGGCAAGACCAGCCGGATCAACACCGCTCATTTCATGGCTCAGTTGATTGCCGACGACAACCTGTGGGCCAAATGGAGAGGCCAGATGCCGGTTGTCTACAATGCGGAGTAGCCCCGGCAGACTCACGTCCTGCCGTTTGACTGATGCTGATGTCGCACTCTCACCCGTAACGCAGAAACAGGTAGTGATTCGTGTTACCGCGGTTGAGCAGAACGAGAGGGAAGGGAGTCTTCTTCACTCGTGCGTCGTTCAATGACATGACAGAACCAGAGCAAAAAAAGACTCCCACCCCTTGCACCAAGCCGCTACGGATCAGTCAGGTTTGGAGCCCATGTGGCGTCTCGCAACTCGGGCCGTTTTCCGGACGGCGGAAACGTAGTCTGGGTCGCCGCTCGGATCTTTCTGGACAGGTCGGACATGATCTGTGCAGCCGATGGCTCGGTAGCAAGGTTTGTCAACTCCTTTGGATCGGTGTCGTGGTCGTAGAGTTCCCGACCCTGTTTGCCATCATCCCATTCTGTATAGCGCCAGCGTTCGGTCCGAAGAGAGTAACCAAGGAACCGCTCGTCGCGTGATTTGCCTCGACGAGTCACTTCCGTCAGCGCCCAGCCTCGTCCTTCAACGGACGCATCAGTCAGCATCGGCACCAGACTTTGGCCCTGCAGATTGCCCGGAGCCGTAACGTCGCATAGTTCGGCCAGCGTTGGAAACAGATCGACCTGAGAAACTGGTGTCCTCACAACTGTTCCACTGTCCGAAACGCCCGGCGCCACGATCAACATGGGAACTCGTGTGCTCTCTTCAAACAAGCTCATCTTCTGCCACAGTCCGTGTTCTCCCATGTGATACCCATGATCGCTGGTAAACACGATGATCGTATTTTCGGACAAACCCAACCGGTCCAGTGCCGCCACGACACGTCCCACCTGAGCATCCATAAAGCTGATACTCGCGTAATACGCCTGGATGCACTGCCGTCGCAGTTCATCTGTCAGCCTGTCCTGTTCTTTCTTGTAACTTCCCAGGCCAGGTGCAGGAATATCCTGCTGATCTTCCGCAACGCCCTTCACGAGAGGCATTTCGCTTTGAGGGTACCAGCCAAAGTATGGATCTTTGGGTGCCACATACGGGGTGTGAGGACGATAGAAGCCAACCGCCAGAAAGAATGGACGATCACATCGAGCCGCACAACGTTCCAGAACCCATTCGGCATCCTGTGCCAGCATTCCGTCGGTATGATGAGCATCCCCCTTTGGCGACGCGTACCAGCTGAGCGTTCCTCCGAAACGGCCTGGAGTCAGAGTCGTGATGAATGGTTCTTCTTCCAGACGATCGACGCCCGCCGGATTCAGTTCGAGTTCCCAGCTGCCGGGATCGTCGTGTCCATTCGTGCCCACGGACTTCGGCACGTTGTAGTGGTAGAGTTTTCCAATGCGAGCGGCGAAGTAACCTTCCAGCCGAAACGCCTGCGGCATACTGTGTTGAGCCGGAATGGTTTGTCGGAAGATCTGAGCGTTGCGAAGAATGCCGGTACTGTTGGGATACAGTCCTGTCAGCATTGAGTTGCGGCTCGGACCACACAACGGAAACGTGCAATACGCTCGATCAAACAAGACCCCTCGTTGCGCCAGGCGATCGATATTGGGAGTCTTCGCTCGTGGATCGCCGTAACACCCCAGGAAGTTGTTCAGATCATCCGAGATGATGAACAAAACATTGGGGCGGGCATTGTCGTCAGCAACAGCAGTTCCGGTCTCCGGCAAATCTGCGATATACCACAACGCAACGCAAACGAAAAAAACACAACGGCGATCAGGCATCACGATCGGGGCCTCCGGAAACAGAAACGACGGAGCGACGCCGGAATCACGGCTTCATCTGGTCGTCGGTCCGTCTATTTCACGGAAACACGGGTCGCGAAGCAAATGCAATGACGCAGAAATCAAAACATCTGAAGTCGCTGGATAGTCTGCACTCTGTTGAACGGCCGCAGAACGTAGTTGCCCGGTTGCCGCTTCAAATGAGCATCCGGTCAGGACAGGGGCTTAGAGTTCACCAACAATTTCCCCCTGATCGGCCGACACGGCAGAGCGCAGGACTCGGAAGTCGATACTTTCAGACAGGAAGCGGACATGGCCATCGCTGAACAGAGCATGACAGCCACCGGGATGGAAACTGAACAATTCATCGTTGGGACCACAGTTCATATCAACCCACGGACACGATGGTGGACCGCCCCATGGGCTGAGATGGAAATTCGGTGTGTAAGAGACTCCAAAGGCATTGTCGGGTTCTGCCCACCGCCAGTGCGATCGCTTGGTTCCGGCAACAACAGGATCATCATACAGCGAGTCCATACTGTCGTTTCGCCCAACGCACTCACCCAACGCCATCGTGTTGCTCGTTACGTCCGTGATCTGGCTGATTTTGCTGCCTTCCCAGCGGAGGGCTCCGTGAACCATCGTACTGCTGTCAGGAAGCCCGGTGACGGGACTGATGTTGGTGTGAATCGTGGGACCGTAATCGATGGCTCCGTATCCTTCGCTGTCGGTGTTGCCTACCCGAAGAGACGCACTGGGACAAATGTATGCTGGCAGGGCTATTTGAGTGATGGCGATGTTTTCGGATGTCTGGTTGTAGTAAGACCCAAAGTCAAACTGAGCTGTAATGTTGGCCTGATCCATGTACGGCAGTATGTGAGTAAAGAACGAATGGCGGTCGAAGTTCTGGCCATATGGTCCACTTCCAAGTCCCTGGCCCGATGATGGAAATCGCCTGAATGTTGACTCGTAGTTATGCATGGCGAGCCCCAGTTGTTTGAGGTTGTTTTTGCATTGAGTTCTACGAGCCGCTTCCCGGGCCTGCTGGACAGCTGGGAGTAGCAGAGCAATCAGAATCGCGATAATCGCAATCACCACCAGTAGCTCGATCAGGGTAAAGCCACGCTGTTCTGAATTGAATTTCACGGGATTCATAGGAGATGCATTCCATAAACAGAGAAAAGAAAAACGCAGCATCCCAGTCCCACGGCAAATCAACACGGACTACATACTTGTAACGATGTGGCAAACGCATCGTGGCTGGATGACGACCGGCTTTAAAGTATGGCAGTTCTGAAATCAAAATCTGTCATAATCACCACCCGATTCGTGTAGCTGATTTCCGACAAACTGTCGGCTCCAGCACTGCACGGCCGGCAAGCAAACACTTAAGAATCAGAAGCAGAAAACTAAGGAGCGAGGCGTGCGACTGGCACTGACACTGGGAGGCGGAGGTGCTCGAGCGGCCTATCAGGTGGGCGTGCTGCGAACAATCTCCCGCCAGCATCCTGATCTGCAGATCGATCTGCTGAATGGCGTATCGGCGGGAGCCATCAATGTGTCGCACCTGGCCAGTTTCGAAGGCAATCTGCGTGACAGCGCGGACGCGCTGGCAGATCTTTGGCTGGATCTGCGTCTCAGGAATGTGTTTCGGACTCAGGGCTATTCTCTGCTCTGGCGATTGTTTCGTATCGGCATGCGGCTCAGCATTGGTCTCCCGGGATTCATCGAACCCGTCCACGGCATGGTCGACACCACACCACTGCGAAAGTACCTGTGCCAGGCGTTGAAGACAACAGATGGCACTCTGCCGGGAATTCGCCGCAATCTGGAATCCGGAAGACTACAAGGCGTCGCGCTCACTGCGAATTCCTACGCGACGGGCGATACGGTCAGCTTCTTTGACGGACAGAAAATCGATCAGTGGAAACGACCCAATCGACGGAGTGTTGAAACATCACTGCACGTCGATCACATCATGGCATCCTCATCGCTCCCCCTGTTCTTCCCACCGGTTCAAATCAACAACGAATGGTACGGCGACGGTGGAATCCGTCTGTTCGCTCCTCTGGGGCCTGCCGTCCACATGGGAGCCAGTCACGTGATGGTCATTTCGACTCATTTCCAAAACAGAGCCAGAGCGACCACGAACCAACACGAAGCACCGTCGCCGGCGACCGTCCTGGCGGAGATGTACAATTCCATGTTCCTCGATCAACTGGATCAGGACGTGCGGCAGATGGAACGGACGAACCTGTTGCTGCCTCATGTTGAGGAGCCACATCGGCTGGGTCTTCGCGAAGTCGGCCTGCTGGTGCTCCGCCCGTCACAGGATCTGGGTGAACTCGCGTTTGATCTCAGGAACCGACTCCCCCCGACACTCCGCTATCTGCTCAATCGATTCGGAGGAAGCCAAAGTGGCAGCGATGATTTCCTCAGCACGCTGATGTTTCACCCTGACTACGTGCAACGATTGATTGAAATCGGTGAGTCCGATGCGGCCGCTCACTCGGAACAGATCGACGCCTTCCTGAATCAGCCGGTCCCCGGTCCGCAATCAGCTGAATGACGGGATCAATGCGGCTGGCTCACGGACATAATCGCCATCCGGCGTTTGTCCATTTTCCAATAGCTTCCCTCCGCTGTCGAAACACGATGCAGCCACGGGCACTGGTCCGGCTGTCGGTCTCGCTTGAACTGATACAACAAATCCGTGAGGACGGTCTTGTTGTTCCCATAATAAGTATGCCCCATGAAACTCGTGTCAACAGCCGACACATCGATGGTGTGCAGTCCCTGTTCAACGACTGGATGAGTCGCATCTCCGGCTCGTTCAATCTGAACCCACGGTCGTCGGGGATCTCGATGCAGTTGGCGCGATGCCTTCAACGCGGTGTCGTCCGAACACGCATACAGCGTGACATGATGAGCCAGTTTCGTAGCAGCTTTCACCTGCAGTCGAAACGTTTCAGCCGCGACATCCGGAGCAGCAAACACAATATGTTGAAACGGTGTTCTGTCTCGAAGTGATTCGGGCAGCCGATTCAACGCTCCAAGGACTGCTCGATTGCCCATGCTGTGAACAAGAATGTTCAGACGCGTACTGGCCGGAACCGATTCAATCAGTTCGGCCAGAAACTCTGCGAACGGCCTGATACTGCTTTGCACCATTTTCTCATCAGTTCGGTAGTTCCGCAGACTCCCGTGTGATGGCCAGGAATACGAAACAATCGCACCGCTGAACGGCATGTCCTGACCGATCTGAGATGCACGCTGAACAGCAGATTCGAAATCAACGTTGTAGCCATGCACGAACAGGAGCACATCATGATCTACGCTCGCCCGAACCAACTCATTCAGTCGATCGTAGAATGCTGAGTTCGCAACGACCGCAGTAGAACGAACGCGCGGTCGCCTCCCGGGTCGCAATCTGCTGTTCGACAGCGAAACAGTGCTTCGCCCATAGACGAGAGGCCCTGCGTCGTCATCAAACTCCACGTCTCCATTGTCGTCTGTAGATGCCACGCGGTTCGTCGCGAAAAGGATTTCCCACGCATCCGGATCACTCCGATCCAGACCTTTGGCAACTGGCGGCGTTCCCAGATTTCCCACGAGTTCACGCACCTGGCGACTTAATGGTCCCTGTGGTTTTTGGGACTGGTCGGAAAGAATCGTGATCCTTGACTGGCCATAACCGGCTGTGGCAGAAACAGCCAGGATGACCACCGCCAGCCCCATTCGCACCGATGAGTTCATGACTTCCTGTCCTCATTCCACCTGCTTCAACATAAACGTACGACTGCATGGTATGTCGGAACGAAGATCGGCGGGAAGACGGATCACAGCATGAGACCACAATCCTGCGCGGTGCGACTGCAGATCCTGTCCTACTGGACAGCCTTGAACTCCAGCAGTGAGAACACAAAGTGTACAAACAGCACCAGCAAGGTTGACCACAAGATGGTTTGCGTCACGCCGGTGCTGATTTCCGGTCCGGATTTCTTGGGGGCAGATCCGCAGTTCCATGCGATCATCCCGATTCCCAAAGCACAACACAGCAGCTTGGCAATCAGCCAGTCTGTCCCGTGAAACAGCAACGCAGCGGGATCGCGTAGTTCTTTATGAAAATGGGCGTCCCAGAACGCGATGCCTTCATCGGTATGAGTCGCCAGAAATGCAACAGCTGCCGTGAGGCTGGCGGCTGCATAACTCAGAAACGTCAGGAACGGAGTCCCCACCAGAAATGCGTACAGAATCGGCGTGCGCAACGATCGTTGAGGATTCATGCCGATTGTCCTCATGGCGTCCATCTGATTGCCGTACACCTTACTTCCGACGTCAGCCGCCACCGCCGCCCCGGATCTGGCAGCGATCAGGATGCAGCACAGGATCGGCACAAGAAAACGGTACAACGAAAACCCGGTCGCATGCAGCAGGTTCTCAATGAGCAACGGTTCCGTGTACTGACGAAACGGAAGGTAACGAAAGATGAAGTCTTGCGTCACGAATCCGAGAATAATCCCGGCAATCACGATGTAGACACACGCCGACGGGCCAGCCACGAGTCCCAAATAGTGCCTCGTGCTTCTCACACCCCAACGAACACTGGCCCACAGCGGCAACAGCGACACGGGCAGCACCAGTAACTCCTCAACCGAACGACCAGATCGTTGTAGCGTACTGACGACCGCGTCCTTTACCTGTTGCATGCGGCCAGATGGAGGCTGCAGATCTTCATCGGCCGGAGGTGGTTCTCCGATGGCCGACCGCAGCTTGGTCCAGTCGCTGTGAGGAACCTCGTCAAGAGATCGACTCGTATGATTCAGCACGTAAATGCGGTCAGCAATTCTTTGCAACGCTTCGAAATCGTGCGTCACAATCACGGATGTGCGCTGAAACTGCTTCTGAGTATGACGAATAAGATCCGCGACTCGTTCGGCTGTTGCGGCATCAAGTCCGGACGTCGGTTCGTCGTACAGGACCACGTCTGTTTCCATCGCAATCGCACGAGCAATCGCCAGGCGCTGCTGCTGACCACCACTCAGAACCGCCACGGAACGATCCGTCGGCACCCCCAGTTGTTCCAGAAGATTTTCTGCCCGCTGTCTACTGGTGATTTTCGCTTTCTTCATCAACTGCGAATGATCCAGCGCAATCTCGACATTCTCCAGCGGCGTCAGTTCGTCGAACAACGCAAAGCTCTGAAAGACCACAGCCGTCGAGGGGGGGGAAGATGAATCAATGCTTCCTGCTGCCTTGCGGATGAGCGACCCGGAGAACTCAATGGCACCCTCTTCAGACTCAACCAGATCGGCCAGGATCTTCAACAACACCGATTTTCCAACGCCGCTACACCCGACAATCAGACTCACTTCACCGGCCGGAAACCAGGCGGATGCACTTGTCAACAACGGCCGACCGCCGGCAGACACATTCAGGCCTTCGATGTGAATTTCCACACCGGAGTCTGTCGGAATACCCGTTGGTTCTGATTGATTCATGGGCAATGACGTCATGCTCTATTCCGGCGTGAGCGGGCTTTGTTGCTGCCCGGCGAACTTCTGCGGAAACAGCATGGGACTCTCTGCCCGCCGAATCTCAATCGACTGTTTCGGTTGACGGTCGGTGTTCGGGACCATCACGAACCAGCGGCGATCTTTGCGAAGGATCTGAGACCGCAGAATCCGAGCGAATTCCGGCGTGACTCCTCCTTCCCGCGTCCCAAAGATCAGATCACCAATTGCGCGCACCATTGATTCCAGTCGCCCGGATGCCATACGCATTGCAACCTGGGTTCGGTAGCTGGCCATCCACGACTTCAATTCCTGACGCAGTGCTGGATTCTCAATCGACGACTCTCGGATGATGTCCCAGACGATCCGCTGAAGATCAGGGTCTTCCACGACTCGTTCGATACTGTCGTTGACAGTGCTTCGAACGCGGTCATTTTCCAGAATCCGTTGGACAACCACCTTCGTGACTTCCACAAACTCATCTGAACGCGACTCCAGTTCGGGAATCGCATCTTCATCGATGAATCGTTGAAACTCGCTCTTCAAAGCGTTGCGTTGAGGCAGCGGAGAAACGTCGTACAGGTATCTCCACGTGAACGATACGAGTGAGACTCGATTCCAAAGAGCGTTGGCAATATCCAGAGCAAGAGGCTGCAGTTCTTTCTGAATCACCGGAAGAATCTCATCCTGCGCGAGTGGAACCAGTTGTTCCTTGAGGATGTCAGCTTCAAAGCGATCACCCAACGCACGAAAATCGTCGCGGTGCCGTTCAATGATCTGCGGGAGTTCGGCTTCGACCGACTTCACGACACGCCTAAGACCATCATTGATGACTGGTTTGAATTCCCTCAGAACAACTTCCTGGTGCCGTGCCCACTCCTCCTGAATCAGATCGCCAATCTCCTTCTGACGTTCCGGAGGAATCAACATCTTCACCACCCAATTCAGATTCATGGGCGTGGTGTGGTATTCCAAACGATAACCGTCCGGGAACCGGTCGATCGCTGACTCGTAGATCACAATCTGCACTTGCTGCACCGACCTGGGATCACGACTGCGTGTTCCATCAACATCTGACACATGCCCTGCCTGGACGAACAGGCCTTCGTCCGTTGCAACGAAGATGGGATCATCCAGGCCGATACTCAGCTCAACCTCTGATGATGCAACCTGCTCCTGACGAGAATGGCTCAACCACTGCGCCACAGAATGTGTCAGGTCTCTCAGGCTGCTGGATTGGTTGGCGAGTTCGGCGCGCAGGAAGTAGCCTCCGACGGCCACAACAGCGAACCAGCACGCTGACCCAATGATGATCTGACGAGTCTTCAACACTTATTCCAATCGAAGGATGCTCTAAGTCCTGATTGCAGGGGGGATTGCATTCGGTCAGTCAGCGGAAATCCTGGCAGAAATCCATAGATTCTTCTGCTGCAGTCTCTGGATCGCACCGAAGCCGCCGCAGTCACCCCATTCCAGCGATTGCAGACACCAACTCGGTGCTCACCAGGTGGCGGATCACTGCTACACGGAGTTGCGGGAAACTTTGAGGCGACAAACAGCGGAAATGACGCCTGATTTGCGATTTCCTGCTGAAATCTGATGGTCAGCGGGCTTTCAGAACAGCACCATGTCTCACTGGTCAAAACTGGTTCATCCGGCAGCAGTAAGCCAGACAACAGTACATTTGTACACATGCCGTTCAGAGCCCCGGACGCTTCGGGCTCAGTTGTAACCTGTCGCTTCCTTTTCCCGACGCAACTTTTCCTCCCTTGGCACCCACAAAGACTCCACAGCTTTCGACGAAAACACATCGACTTCGACGAGAAGTCAACGCTCAAATTGCGCTCGAACGTCAACAGGCGTTGCGATCACTGCTGATGAATCCATTGTTACCCGCTGGTGGGCCGCGAGCCGAGATCTATCGCCTGGTTCGACGACATCAGGAGTACCTTCAAACCTGGTTTGCTCACTGGCCAGGCTGGACATTGCGCGTACAGCCTGGTCTGGCTCGTCTGGAGAAGACGGCATCAAGTGATGACGACGCCACGCGAGGCGCCGTTGATCCTACTAACCGCATCCCGTTCAGCCGACGACGGTATGGCCTTTTCTGCCTTACGTTGTCAGTCCTGTGTCATGAAGATCGCCAAACGACTCTTCGCCAGATTGCCGAGCGTCTGGAATCTTCCGTTCGAATGGACTCGCGCCTCGCCGCAGCCGGGTTCGAACTGGACCTTCGGACTCAGCCTCATCGCCGAGATCTCGTTGGAGTCATGCGACTGCTAACGAACTATCAGATCCTCACTCGTCTGGACGGTGACGACGCGCAGTACCTGCGAGGTGACGGCGATTGCTTGTATCGAGTCGACCACGCACTGGCGTCCGCCACCCTGTGTATCTCGCGCGGTCCATCGATGATCGACCAGCCCGACCTGCAGAGTCGAATTGACGCCATTCATGCGACAGCTCGACCAGACGGCGAAGAACCTCGTACAAGAGAACTGCAGTATCGTCTGGTTCGACGTTTGCTCGACGACGCGGTTGTCTACGAAGACGATCTGACAGAACACGAAATTGAGTATCTACGCCATCAGCGCAGTCGACTGCTGCAGGAGATTGAATCCGCAACCGGAATGATCGCCGAAGTTCGCCACGAAGGTATTGCATTGCTGGACGCTGATGGTGATCTTTCTGATTTCCGTCTGCCGGAGCAGGGCACTCGAGGCCACGCCGTGCTGCTTGTCGCAGAATGGCTGGCTGGCCGTCAGCACGAAACGCCGTCTGAATTCATGCGACTATCCACACTCATGGAATACATCCGATGGCTCGCAGATGAACACCAGTCACACTGGCGGAACGGCGTGACGGAACCGGACGGAGTCGAACAACTGACTGAAGAAGTCGTTCGAACAATGGAATCGCTGCGACTGATCCTGCTGCGAGGGGACCGGATTATTCCGTTGCCCGCCATCGCGCGATACAGACTGGCTCAGAGCGAGGATGCTGCTGTTCCGGCAGAACGTCAGCGGAGCCTGTTGTGACCGACGTGTCCGACAAGAACCCTTCCTCTAAAGCAACACTTTTCGATGTCGATGAATACCGCGCTGCGGATATCGCTCATCGACACGCTGTCGATCATGACCTGCCCGACGCGTTGAGTGCCAACGAGAGGCTGCTGCGAGGCGAACTGCCGCTGGCAACCAGTCACCGGTGGAAACCACTTCGTTGCGGTCTGGTCAATCTGTACCTCTTCGACAACGAGGTCTTCCCGTTTGCCGGTGGTCGACTGCTGCTTCGAGGCGACAACGGAGCCGGCAAGAGCCGAGTTCTCGCGCTGACGCTGCCGCTGCTGCTGGATGGACGCCTCCACCCGTCCCGTGTTGAGCCGGACCGAGACTCCAATCGCCAGATCGCCTGGAACCTGCTGCTCGACGAACATCAGGATCGCACCGGCTACACATGGATTGAGTTCGGCTGTGTCGATGAATTCGGTGAAACGCAGTGCCTGACTTTGGGTGTGGGACTCAGAGCCGTCCGAGGACGCGGCATCACGGACCATTGGATGTTCATTTCCGATCGGCGCGTAGGATCAACGCTGTCTCTCATCACGCCGGAAAAACGAGTCGCCTCCAAACGCATTCTGCAGGAATCCCTGGGCAGCTCCGGTCAGCTTTACGAGTCGTCAACCGAGTTTCGCCGTGCGGTCGACGAACGCCTGTTCCGACTGGGTGATCGTTACGAAGCCCTGCTGGATCTGCTGCTTCAGCTTCGGCAACCTCAGCTGGCCAAAAAACTTGATTTGGCTGGTCTCGAAGCAGCACTCGTGGAAGCCTTGCCTCCGGTTTCTTCCACACTGCTGTCCGACGCCGCTGATGCATTCCGATCGCTCGATCAGGAACGTGAGACACTCCACGCTCTGCAGCAGGGACGACTGACCGTTCAGGAATTCCTCAGGCCCTACCGCCGGCATCTACGCCACGGTATTCGCCGAGCTGCAGAGCGTCTCAGCCTGCGTCACAAGGAATTCGAAGAAGCCGGCAAAACGCTCCGTCAGGCAAACCAGGACAGGTCGGTTCTGGAATCGCAGGTGGCTCGCGTCTCACTGCAACGGGATGAGACGCTGCAGAAACGCAAGACCACCAACGTCGCCCTGCAAACGCTGCAAACCGACCCGGCCATGAAGCATGCCGAACGAATCAATAGCGCGCGCCAGCTTCATGAAGCAGCCATCAACGCCCTGGAACATGCTCGTTCGGCAGCGCAACGCGTAACAGCAGAACTGCAGGAAGCCTCCCTCGACCGAGAACGCTGTGCTGCAGAATCAGACGAGAGACTGCAGCGTGCGGTTCAACTGAGTCAACAGGCAGAAGCAGTAGCCGCACCAGCAGCACTGAAACGACAACATGTCGACTACTTCCGGCGATTTCGCAGCAACACGCTTTCTGATTCAGGTAGTGTCAACGCTTCCATCTCGTCAGATCGAATTGCAGACGCAGCAAAGGCTCTTGGCAGTCAGATAGAACACTGGTTGCGCACCAGCGGCCATTTGCAGGAACTGAATGAGAAGGTCACTGAGACAGCGGGCACACTTCGATCGTCCGTGCGGCGACTCGACGATGCTCAGGATCGCCTGCAGGCAGCAGCTGACGATCTGGTTCAGGCCGAAGTCAGTCTCAAAAACGCAGTCCAGAACCAATGGGACGGTATCGCAGCATGGTGGTCCGCAGGAAGAACGCTGACGATCACCGTCAGCGATATTGAGCAGCTGGAATCACAATGGATGAACTGGGCCACCACTTTGGAGGGAACGTCTCCGGTTGTCATCGAAGCCGATGCCGCCGTCCGACGTGTGCTCAGTGGGCTGGCAACCGAACGCTCTGCCCTTCAACAAAAGGTAGAAGAACTTCGCAGCGAACAGTCGACCATTCGAACTGAGATTCAGGAGCTACAGCAGGGCATCCCCGTTCGCCCGCCAGCAGCTCACACGCGGAGTGCGGGGGCACGCGACGGTCAGACAGGAGCCCCTCTTTGGGAGGTGGTTGACTTCCTGCCAGCGATATCGCAAACAGATCGTGCCGGCTGGGAAGCGGCACTCGAAGCATCCGGATTGCTGGATGCCTGGATATCACCCGATGGCTCCGTCCACCTGAATGACGCTCAGGATACATTTCTTGTCACCGCGGACAAACAAATCGACGTCGCCGATAGTCGCCTATCACGCGTTCTGATCCCGTCGTCTAACTGTCGGCAGAAGGGGATTGAGCCTCATCTGATCGGCAACATTCTGGATCGAATCGGTGCCGGGACAGGTACGCATTCCATGTGGGTCAATCAACACGGCCAGTGGCAGAACGGTCCATTAACCGGCCGCTGGACGAAACCCATCCCGCAGTACGTTGGCCATGATGTTCGCAACGAGTGGAACCAACGCCGAACTGATGACTTCAACCATCAGCTGACCAAACTGGAAACTCAACTGAACGACGTGCAGAATCAACTCGACGGCCTGGCCGCTCAGGAAGCGAAGGTTGACAATTACCGCCAGTCATTACCCGATGATGGCTTCATCCGAGCGGCGTTTGCTCATCGAGACGAAATCCGGCGACACGAACAACAGGCACGTCATCAGGTTCACGAAGCAACAATCAATGAACGGGAACTGCGCTGTCAGCGCGATGACGCGATCACTGAACGCAACACCACAGCGCTCGATGTGGGATTGAGTGACTGGGCAGAGCAACCGGAGACGCTGCTGCAGCAGCTTAGAAGTTACCGAGATCAACTGGCGGGCAGCGTGGACGCATGGCAGACCTCGGTGGCGGCGGCCGAACGGCTGAATCGCTCTCAGGAACTCGAAGCGCGAAAGAAGCACGAGCAACGCGAGCAATCGTCACGCCTGCACGCCGAAGAACAAAACGAACAGAGCCGCCGTGCGGCCGTTGAGGAACTGCAGAAGACGATTGGCGTCGACACTCAGGAGATCATCGAACGGATCGCGGCAAAAGAACTTGAGCTGGTAACTCTTGAATCAAACATCGAGTCGATTACCGAGGAACTGCGGGAGAAGGAACGAAACCTGGCACGACTGGAAGCTCGCCTGGAAACACTCTCGACTGATGTCGAACACAATGATCGACAACGACAGGACGCAGCGGATGCCGTCAACGAGCTCGCAGACATGAATCTCCTGCCAACAGCGGACAAACGACTCAGTGAGGTTCTAACCGCTCCTTTATCACTGTCTGAAACCGTGGAACTCGCGCAAAGCATCGAAGACTTCGCATGGCGTGTGCCCGAAGCCGACGATGAAGACGCCTGGAAACGCAGCCAGCGACAGATCTACGATGCACTGGAGCCACTCAAAGGTCGACTCACCAGCTTTGGCATGAATGCCGAACCCGAGTTTGTCGGAGAACACATTTGCCGCGTCCGAATTCGCCATCAGGCCGAACTGGTCACTCCGGACCTGCTGGTGCAGAGTCTGGACGCAGAAGTCGACGAACACGAACGCGTCCTGAGCGAAAACGAGCGGACCATTCTCGAAAAGCACTTGCTGGGCGAAGTCGCGGCAGAACTGCACGAACGGATGCAGCAGGCTCGCGATTTGGTGGCTTCCATGAATCATGAGGTCTCCACGCGCCCAATGAAAACCGGCATGCAGATGCGATTTCGCTGGGAACCCGACAGTGAAGGTCCGGTCGGACTCGCTGCAGCCAGTCGCATCCTGTCGACAGGTCCCGCCACGTGGTCTGACGAAGACCGGCGTACACTGGGTGAATTCCTTCACGCCCGGATTACGGCGAGCCGCGAGCAGGAAAACGCCGGCAGTCGCCTGGAACAACTGGCTGCCGCTTTGGACTACCGACAGTGGCACCGACTGCGAATCGATCGACGAGCAGCACAGGACCAGGACTGGAAAGCGTTAACTCGAAAGACTTACGGCAGTGGAAGCGGTGGCGAAAAGGCCATCGCCCTCACACTGCCACAGGTTGCAGCGGCGGCGGCCTACTATCGAACAGCCGATCCACGTGCACCTCGCCTGATCCTCATGGACGAAGTCTTCGCGGGAATCAGCGGTAACAATCGCGAGGCCTGCATGGAACTGCTGGCTGCCTTCGATCTGGATGTTGTCATGACGAGCGAGTCCGAATGGGGCTGCTACGCCACCGTCCCGGAACTCGCCATCTGCCAACTCACTCGCGTCCCCGAACTGGCAGCGATCGACAATACTGTCTTTGTGTGGAACGGTACGGAACGCATCACGGCCGAATCACATTGAGCCAAAGCCGCTCAGTCGAACAGATAGCTGACGGATTCGTTGCGATGCACGCGACGGATTGCTTCCCCCAGCAGTTCGGCGACGCTTACAACAGTCAAATTCCGCAGTCGCGCATCGGATGCCTGTGGACAGCTGTTTGTCACCACAACTCCATCCACATCAGCTTCGTTGATTCTTTCGATGGCGGGCCCGCAGAAGACTCCGTGCGATGCACTAATATAAACGCGCCGTGCTCCGTGACTTCTGGCCACCTTCACCGCCCCACAAATCGAACCAGCCGTCGTAATCATGTCGTCAAAAATCAAAGCCGTCTTGCCATCGATCGGTCCTCCAATCAGGTTGGCCTGCCGTGTTTCCAAAGCGTTTGCGCGGCGCTTATCGACGATCGCCAGTGTCCCTCCCAGATGCTCCTGATGATGCAGACTTCGTTTAATACTGCCTTCATCCGGACTCACGATCACCAGATCTTCTTCCGGAATGTTGAGCGTCTTGAAGTGCTTGTCCAGAATCGGAGCCGCATACAGGTGATCCACGGGAACGTCGAAAAACCCCTGGATCTGAGCGGCATGAAGATCCATCGTCAGAACACGATGGGCGCCCGCATTGACGATGAGGTTGGCGACCAGCTTTGACGTGATCGGAACTCGCCCCGAATCCTTGCGATCCTGACGAGCGTATCCAAAGTACGGCACGACCGCTGTGATCCGCGCGGCACTCGCACGACGACAGGCGTCGATCAGGATCAGCAGCTCCATCAGCGATTCATTGACCGGCGGCGACGTCGACTGAACCAGATACACGTCGCATCCACGAATGTTCTGATTGAGTTTGACGCTGATTTCCCCATCAGGAAAGTTGCTCGTGTCAACGTGCCCCAGTGTGATTCCCAGATAGTCGGAGATCTCTCCGGCAAGCTGCGGGTTCGCTCGGCCACTCAAAATCGTCAGTCGTTCGTACATCTCCGAGGCATTTCCTGAATCATCGCCGGCTGCTGAGACTTGTCAGCGCAAATCGTGACGTAACAACCACCCGGAGTCAAACAGCGTTGAATACACCACATACGAAGTTTCAGGAAGATGCAAATCCTGTGTGAGGTGCGGTAGTGCACAGATCCACCGGCGTTACCGTGATCCTGCCGTCCAGAACGTGACTCACGTCGCATTCTCCAGTTTTCCCACGTCCCCGAAAGTCAGCGGTGTACTGGAGGTAGGTCGTTTCCCCGTCCTTCTGCCGGGTTTCGAAGCCGACCGAATGCGACAACAAGCCCATGGGAGCCACCGTGAACTCAGTCGGATGGTCATCCTCCGGTGCAGCAGGGAAATTAACGTTCCAGAACTGGCCGTTAGGAAGGCGGTGGTCATCCGAAATCAACTGTCCGACAACTCTTCGAGTATGTTTCGTCAGTTGCTCCCAGTTGATCCCTCCCGGCGGACGGATGTAGCGGGAAATTGCCAGCGACGGAATCCCGAGAATGGCGGCTTCCCGAGCTGCAGCCGCCGTCCCGGAATAGTACAGGTCCACGCCGAGGTTGGCTCCAGGGTTGATCCCCGCAACCACGTAATCAGGCTGCTTCAACCCCAGTCCTCTCAGCCCAATGCGAACACAATCGGCTGGTGACGCGTGAGCCACATAAACCTCGCCAAACGGTTCCAGCGATTCTCGGTCCACGCGAATCTCATCCTTCGTGTTGACGGCATGCCCTTTTGAACTCTGACAAAGTGCGGGAGCAACAACATCCACCTCGCCTATTTCTGAAAGGGCCGTAAACAACGCTGCCAAACCGGGCGCATCAAATCCATCATCGTTTGTGATTAGAAATCGCATCAATCAACTATCTTGCCGTCGCTTTGCTGTGAACGAACTAACTAAAAGGGCTGGTAAGACACCGCGTATAGTTTACGGCAGGCCGCTCAGTTTGCGTACTGTCCATTGGACCATGAGCAGAATAAAGAAGACGACCAGCGTCGGCCAGCGATCCCACAATGACATCGTTTGTGACACCATTGCCTGCCTCGAAGTCGAGCGCCTCAACAGATCAGGAAGTTCCTGCAAATCCTCGGGTTCAAGGAGCTGCCCTCCGCTTGCCGTTGCAATCCGTTCCAGATAATCCCGATCACAGCTGATGTGCGACATTTCGGGGGTGGCTCGAGCCAGAACTGTCAACTCCGACCACACCGGCTCGTCCAGTTGAAATGGCAGGTCCAAGTCATCCAGAGTGATGTCGTACCGGCCTGCGGCAAGGCCAGTCAACTGCACCGCGAACCGTTCCGGGCGGTCAGGTTCACTCTTCAGTAATATTGATGTTCGTGATGCCATATCGTCCTCATCAGCTCCGGAAGCATCTGACAACTGCACTCGAACTTCATGCTCTGTCAGTTTCTCAGCCAGTTCCGGCGCAAACCGCACAGCAACCTCGGCAGCTTGCTGTTCACCGATAAAGTCAGACGACAACACCATTCTCACGGTGTCGTTTCCACTGGCCGACTTGTTGCGCACGGCCCAGCGCACCAACTGTCCCCAATATCGATGATGCCATGTATCACCCGCGCGACGACGCCAACGCCAGGTGCTGTCCATCCCCATCCAGATAACCTGTCCAGCACCAAAATGGTGATGGACGATCATCGGAAAAGACTTCTCACCGGACGCCGTCTGAATGACCGCGTTGGTCCAGAGACTGGCTCCTGGTCGAGGTTTCCCCGACAGGATCCAGGGATGGCCCGGCAAACGCCCAAACACAGATGCCGGACCAGTCGAACCTGCCTGAATCTGAAACATCGGCAGCAGAACAGCGGCCGACTGAGGGACCAGTCGAAACGCCGACTGACGGCCTCCCGCTGACGTTGCAGCAAATCCTTCCGCCAGAATAGAGCGAGGCGCTTCTACCGGCAGCAACTCCTGCACAGTCGTCAGTGACAGTGTCTCATTCACCCGGTTCCGTCCCGGAATCACCACAAGTGTCAAGCCGTCCTGTTCGACAGCTTTGCTCACAGTCTGCCAGACATCCTCTGTCATCCCTTCAATCCCCACATCACCCACCAGCAACAGGTCCGTGGTGGCGAGCCGGTTTTCCAGTTCCACTGCCTCGGGGAGTTGCTGACACAACGCCGGCGCATTCAGAATCTCAAGGAACGGCTGGTTGAGCAGGACCGTTGTCAGCTCCACGCGTTCGTCGCGTTCGAAGAGATTATTCAGATACCGGAACTCCCACCGTGGTTCTTCATCAATGAGCATCACAGCGGCACGATTGTCAACCACGACGATGGAGAAGTCCTGTTCGTTGTTCTCATCAGACAGTTCGCCTGGCAGGATCCCAACTTCGACCGTCAAGTCGTGTTGGCCCTTCGGAAGACTCGGCAGCACAAAGTCGCCTTCGGCCCGATCGTCGCTCACCACAACCTGCGTCTCATCCAGCAACTGGTTCCCCTGTCGCAATCTGACCGAGATCTCCCGCCCGTTGTAACCAGCCGCTGCGATCGTTGAGCGAACAGTCGTCGTATCGTCTGAAAAAACCGACCCCGGTGCATCAACCGGACGGACAATCAGATCGCGAGGGAGATGAGCTGAACCAATCGGGACCGTGTAGACGCGGATGTCCAGATTCGACAGCTGCTGAGCGACATCAACCGCATTACCAGTTTCCGTCTGCCGTCCATCTGACAACAGCACAACAGTTCGAACGGCTTCGGACTGACCGGACGTCAGAATGTAGTTCAAAGCACCGGCAAGATCTGTATTCGCTGATGGCGCTGCGGCGACCGAATCGAGCTGCTTCATTAGCTGTTCATCGTTGACGGTCTGCTCGTCGACGGAGAAGGTCAGCATTTCAACGTCAAACTCCTGCTGCAGCCCGGAGACAACTTCATGAGGCGCACCAAACAGCAAACGTTTGGCGAATTGCGTGCGCGTAAGACGTCCCACATCGCCAAGCATCTGCCGAATCTGACGAGTGCGCACGTCATCAGCAGCAGACTCTTCGCGGGCCTCGTCTTCAGCTACTTCCACCGTATTCCATTCGTCAATCAGTTGCTGCCGTTGCTCGTCACTCAATTCATCTCTCACCAGACCAAGTCCACGGGCCCAGCTCAGCAACTCTGCCGGATCGGCATGCCGGTCAGATGATTGCATGCTGCCGGATACATCAACGGCAAAAATCACCTTAGGAATCTGTTGGCCCGATCGTTCCCGGACCAGCTGCGGTTGAAGGGTGACAACCAGCAGGAAGAACAACACAGTGACGCGCAGAAACAACAATGTTCTTCCCACCCATCGCGAAACGAGTTTCAACTCCGAACGCGCCAGCCAGATACAAATCGCCACCGACAGGATGACGATCACTGTGACGGACACCGTCCAGGCAGGCGACTGCGCGCCCGAAAATACGATTCGCCAGGTCATTTCGAATCAGATCACTTCGGCAACAGACAATGAATGACGACACGAACTCTCGCCAGTCCATCACCAGCGATTCTGCACATGAGGTTACACAGCGTGCAGACGAATGCGACTCACCGAGTATCGAATATCGGCTTCTGTTGTGCGATGATTCATCACGACCATCCGTAACGTCGTTTTGCTGTCCACGATGGTTGTTGATAGCATGAGGTCGCCGCTGTCCAGGACAGATTTCATCAGTTGGGCATCACGGGCCGCTCGTTCGGATTCTGATTCTCCCGGTCGAGGCAAATGCCGAAACGCCACGATGGACAATTCCGGTGGAATCACTTCCAGCCGTTCATCCTCCGCGAGCATCTCTGCCGCCAACGCCGCAAGTCGCATGTCTTCAGAAATCTGACGAGCCAGCTCTGCCCGCCCGGCCGAACGAATCACCATCCACACCGGCAACACACGAGCTGGCCGAGACAACTCGGGGCCGTACTCAAAGAAGTTCACTTCGTCCTTTGACAGATCGCGAAGATAGTCCCCGGACGTAGCAAACGCGCGACGCAGGGCGGCTTCGTCGCGAACCAGTACGCAACCGATTCCCATCGGACAGTACAACCATTTGTGAGGATCCAGCGTGAGTGAATCCGCCTGATCCATCCCCCCAAGTCGCTGACGGCCTGCCTCAGTCAGAGCAGCAAATCCGCCATACGCAGCATCCACATGAAACCAGAGACTGTTCTGCCGGCACACTTCCGCAATAACCGACAGCGGATCGATAACGCCGAGGTTCGTCGTCCCGGCATTTGCAGCCACGCACAATGGAAAACGCCCGGCTGCCTGGTCGCTGCGAATCGCTTTACGGAGGAGGGTCACATCCATTCGGAAGCTCGAATCGACTGGAACAGTCCGAATAACATCCTCATCAAACCCAAGAACTGCAGCAGCTCTGACCATCGAAGCGTGGCCTTCACCGGATACGTAGACGCACGGCTTTCGCCTGCGATCGACCCAACGTGTTCTTGCAGCTGCCAGTGCAGTGAGATTCGCCAGTGATCCTCCACTCGTAAGCAGCCCAGCCGTTGAAGGATCATATCCCAGCATCTCTGCAATCCAGCGAATGACCGTCACTTCCAATGCTGATAAGGTCGCTCCTCCGAGCCATGTCCCGACGAATGGATTCGTTGCGGCCGCAACCATCATTCCAACGGCACCAGCAAAACTGGATGGCGCCGGAATATACGCATGAAATCGAGGATGAGTGACGCGTGTCATACCGGGGGCCACGCGCCGAAAGAAGTCATCAACACAGGTGGCGAGATCCGTCGCAGCCTCCGGGAGCTGTTCGTCCACAGCCCGGCACAACTCATCCCTGCTGGCCACTGTCACAACACGTCCGTCGCGCAACGACGTCAATTCATCGACCATTCGGTCCACGAATTCATAGCCGACCCGCCGCATCTCATCTTCATCCGGGTCCAAGCCACGGTTGTAACGATCAATGGTCACATTATCTTCAGCCATTAGCATGCCCAACTCACGGATTCTGAGCTTACATTCAAGGGAATTCTGATCGGCTGAGTGAAGGTGTGCAACTTACAGGCAGAACCGCCGGCGGACTCACGTCAAACTGTTCACCAATCACGATCATGACACTTCATAACGTCCCTCCTTTCACGGCACTTTGCAGCAAACACGAGCTTCAAGCAGACCGTACTGGCCTTAAGTGAACCGCAGCGCCAAGATAGGAGCGATCACCGTTGAACCCCGTCACGGTGTATATTGCATTCATATTTCCTGGAGGTCTCGAATCCGTGAGTCGATTATTCGCAATAGCAGCGGTCGCTGCCATGTCCTGTTCGGCCCTGAGTCCGCTCAGCGCTCAACGTTCCGAGCCGCTGAAAGTGTCAAACGTTTTACCACCGCTTCAATACGGTGATGATTCTGATTCGGAAGACACGCGGGTGGCGACTTCTCTACCAATTGAGGTACCTCCTTTCAAAGAACATGGACGATTGGATGTAGTGACTCCAACGGACAGCACTGTCGCTGCCATCGCAATTGATACTGAAGGTTTGTGCATACTCACCAACAACGGAAGACTCTACCGACGATCTGCAGACGAATCCTGGACTCTGGACAGCAGTACGAATCATGGCTCTGCCCAGATTGCTCCACAAGTCCAGCTGCAACACAAGCTAAGCGATAGCACCAGCCTTCGAAGTCTCGCACGACTCGCAGAAAGACTTCACGTCGACATACGCGGCACTGCAGCGCGCTGGGTTGCCAGCAGCGGAGGACTGTTGCAGTTGAGCATTGTGACTGACGTGTCCGTGGTGGAAGACCTGCCCATCCGCGGAGTCAACGACGTGCTGGTGGACGCCGACGGGACGACATGGGTCGCCACAACGCAGGGACTCTTTGCCAAAACAACTGATGCGGACTGGAAACAGATTCGAGGTCGACAGGGCCTACCCGTGGAATACACCACCTGCCTCACCTCAGACGGAAACGGACGACTGTGGATCGGTACCAGCCACGGTGTCGTGCTGTACCAACCAAAGGCCGACGGCAGACAATGGTTCTATCGGGCAGGACAGAGATACCTCCCGGATAATCACGTCATTGACATCGCTGCCGGGAGCGATGGACGGTTCGTTTGGGTTCTCACTAAGGCAGGACTGAGCGCAATCGAAGTCAGAACAACCACACTGCAGGAAAAAGCACAAACGATTGAGACCCGTATCAATGAACGTCACCGCCGAATGGGCATCGTGGGCGAAACCACATTCGCATCTGCCGATAACACTAACGAGTACAACATCAAACCCGGTCCAAATGACGGCCTGTGGACGGCTTACCACGTCGCCGCCATGTCGCTGTGCTATGCCACAACGGGTGACGAAGCGGCAAAGAAGTCAGCTCTTCGCAGCATGGAATCTCTCTACATGCTGCAGAACGCCACTGGAATTCCTGGCCTGCCGGCGCGCAGTATTGTCCCGGCATCCCAGGAACAACCCAGTGAACGCTGGATCCTGACACCTGACAAGAAGCACTGGTGGTACACCGATACATCCAGTGACGAAATCGACGGCCACTACTTCGCATTCTACACGTTCTGGGAACATATTGCCCGCCACGATGATGCTCTCCGAGACCGACATATCCAACAGGTTCAGGAGATGACCAACTACATTGTCGACAACGGCTACAAACTCATCGACTGGGACGGAGAACGAACGCGTTGGGGATTCTGGGATCCGGAGTCACTCAATGGCAACCCGGAGTCCTATCTGGAAAACGGACTCAACAGCCTGCAGATCCTCTCGTTTCTGAAAACGGCAGCACACGTCACCGGCAACACGAAGTATCAGGAGCACTATGAATCACTCATTACTGACCATGGCTACCTGAACAATGTTCTGCTGGAGAAGAAGGTCTTTCCGGATCAGCTCAACCATTCCGACGATCAGCTGGCATACGTCGCCTGGTATCCTCTCCTGCAACAGGAACAGGACCCGCAGATTCGCAACATGCTGCAGCGTTCCGTTCGACGCCACTACCTGATTGAGGAACCGGAACGAGCCAGCTTCTTCTTCTTTGTCACTGCAACAATCGACCCGGACATCGTGGATCTGCACGCCGCCATCGACAACCTCCGTCGACTGCCGGTCGACCGTCGCAACTGGAAGGTTCAAAACAGTCACCGCGACGATATCACGTTTGCCCCTCGACTGGATCGATTCGACAGGAAGCAACTCACGCATGTCCTTCCTGACGAACGACACTTCGACCGCTGGAACGACAACCCGTATCTTCCGGATGACGGTGGAGATGGAACAGTTGAAGACAACGGATCTGCCTGGCTGCTTCCTTACTGGATGGCCCGACACCACGGCTTCATCACAGAATCGACTCGCTGAGTCATCAGTTCTACCGGCTGCGAGTGCACTTCAGTAGGAAACGAATCCATGCGCATCACCATGTTCTCCGTTGTTGGCACGGCTTTGTTCAGCTGCTGTCAAACCTCCATCGCATATTCAGCGGAACAAACGACCTGCTCATACCTGTTCGCTGATAATCAGCACGTCGCATCCGAATCGAACATCAAACGGTCGCTGCAGCAACCCACGAAACTGCCGAAACCAGTCATCACGTCTCAAGGCGACTGGGACAGCTGTCCCTACCTGTTTGGCACCGTCATCTTTGACCACCAGGAGCAGATCTATAAGGCCTGGTACATGAGCTACAACTATGGCCAGCCATTGGCAGTCCGAACTCCGTTTCTCTATGCGACAAGCAGCAACGGTCGGGACTGGACTTACCCGACGCTCGGCCTGTTTGAACACAACGGTTCAAAACAGAACAACATCATTCTGCAGAACGCGGGGCATCACGATTCCTACAGCCCAAGCGTTATCAAGGACAGGAATGAACGCAATCCATCCCGGCGCTACAAAATGATCTTCTGGGACTTCAGTGCGGAAGGATCCTACAAGGGCAACGACGGAATGATGATTGCATTCTCCCCCGATGGGATCCACTGGAAACGCTGGCAGCAGCAACCAGTTCTCGCATCGGCAGAAGTCGAGCAGTCTATCAGTGACGTCATGGATCTTTTGATCGATCCGCTCCGCAACCGGTACGTCGCTTACACCAAAGGGTGGGCTGATCCCTTCCCCCATCACCGCCAGATTGTCCGTACAGAAAGCACTGACTTCATCAACTGGTCTTCACCTGAAGTCGTCCTGCGACATGCGAACACCGTAGCGGATCCTGAGTCCTACGGAATGCCGGTGTTCATCCACGAAGGAATGTACTTCGGCCTCCTGAGACTCTACCACAGCAGAACCGACCACACGATCGATATCCAGTTGACATCAAGTCACGACGGCAAGTCGTGGAACCGGGTGGCAAACCAGGCAACGTTTCTGCCGAATGGAAATGACAACGCCTGGGACCGAGGCATGTTGTTTTCAACAGCCCCCGTCATTCGAAACGATGTGATGGAATTCTTCTACGGAGCATGGGATGGTAGCCACAATTCCACGTCACGAAGTTCGGCGATCGGGCTGGCAACGTTGCCTTTGAATCGATTCACTGCCATCGAAGCAATCGATGATGTCGGAACGTTGCAGACAAAGCCCCTGGTACTCACGCACCCATTCCTGAGTCTCAACGCCAGCGTCCGAAAAGGTCGAATTCGAGTCGCCTTGACAGACGCTGCCGGTAGTCCACTTCCTGGATTCTCACTCGAAGACTGTGACCGCATCAACGGCAACAGCCTTCGCCATCAATTGACATGGAGAGGGCAGGGTGACGTTGCAGTTCTAAAGCAAAAGCAGATTTCCCTGCTGTTTGAAATCAGCGGCGACTCCCAATTGTTCGCGTTTCGCAATCACGAGTACCCGGAACATAGATGAGATTCGCAGTACGAGAGTGAATCATGACACGATGAACGCGACTACCGGTACCCTGTCGCCTACCACAAGTATGCGAGGATCAACGGAAGCAACAATGAGATGACGACCGCCAGGATCACCAGGCGGAATTGCAGATCGCGAGTCTCCGCCCTAGGGCGTTTGCCATCCGTTCCGAATTCTCGTGCAATAAAGTCGTCGTAGTCAAACTCATCGTCGCTGCCATAGCCACCGAGTGCATCGTGTCCGTCCGTCTCTTCCCACCCGGACTCGTCCGACGCCCCGCAGACATGACAACGCCTCGCGTCCAACGACACTTCTTCGCCGCAGTGCGGGCAGTCAAAAGTTTGGGAATGCGAAGAATCGACCATAGCGACTTACCACCCGCAATGGATGACGTAACGTTTTCAGAATGATTTGACTGACGGCAAAGTCAGTCGTGCCTGGAGCCCGGAGAAAATCTGGAAGCTCCGCAGGACAGTTCACGCAGCCAGGAGAACTATTTAGGTTCAACGATTCCAGACACAGAAGCAAGACTCCGGCGCGGCAGTTGCTAGAAGGGCATCCTAAAACCTGTTTAAGAGGATAACGGTGGCAGCAAGCTGCACGAATGCCTTGAAGAGATGAGCGTGGTATTCCCATCGAACAACAGTGCGTCGAAAGTTGTGTAGCCAGCCGATAGCTCGTTCGACAATCCAGCGTCGTTTGTATCGACGGAGCTTCCGTTTGTCCGGCATCGGTCCATGTTTTCGATTCTTTCTTGTCGGGCAGATCAGATCGATTCCGCCTGCCGCCATGCGGGCTCG
>Ga0180430_10000984_pt1 | contig 29370 bp, 18 predicted proteins | sample SS_ome_9_FD_132999 | JGI IMG/M metagenome (GOLD analysis project Ga0180430, IMG submission 132999) | Hypersaline lake sediment archaeal communities from the Salton Sea, California, USA - SS_1_S_2 metaG | ecosystem: Environmental > Aquatic > Non-marine Saline and Alkaline > Hypersaline >... | reverse complement strand
TCGTCAGGATGCCGAGGGCGTGGCCGCCGCGCCAGACGAGGGGCAAAACGCCCACCGCCCACTCGGCCGAGCCGCCGATTTCGCCGATCATCGACATCAGCCCCCGGCCGTCGGGAAACTCGAGCCCTTCGGCGCCGAGAAGCAGACCTGGGAAGAGGTCGCCGTCCGTGTCGTAGGGCGTGCTCACGCCGAGCCGGTTGAGGTCCTCGAAGGCGACCTTGTGGCGCGGCCGGTCGATGAAGAAGGCCGAGAGCTCGCGCATGCTGCCCATTCCGTAAGCGCGGGCGATCGCCTGGGCCGCCTCGCGGTTGGTCGTGTCGCGCGGATTGAAGTCCTCGAAGGGCACGCCGGCCATCCAGCGCTGCACGTAGACGTCGGGAAGGTGGCGCTTGACGTGCGACTCGGTGACGAAGAGCGATGTGAGCGACGAGTGGGTGCCGAGGGCCGACTTGGTCGTGCCGTCGATCACGTCGCTCCCCATACTGAGCTGGGTCACGTAGGACGGGATGCCGCGGCCGTAGACCTCGCGGTGTTCGGGCTTGCCGAAGAGGGCGCCCACGGCGATCGTCGGGTTGCCGCCGAGCTCGACGCCCGGCTTGACGCGCACGCCCTCGGTGATGGCCGACTCGATGATCACTTCCTCGCCCTTCTCGAGCGTGTCGGTGGTGATCTGGAGGATCTCGGACATGACCTGGGCCGACGTGCGGTCGTTGGCGCGCTTGACGAGGTTTTTGTTCTGCTTGGTCTGCTCCGCCTTGGGCAGCCGGGCGAATGCGCCGCACCGGGTGAGCGCCACGGCCGCCGCGGGCAGGGCGGCGGCGAGGATCGTCGCCTGGCGGATCTGCTTCGACCGGAAGACGCCGAGGTTCGACGGGTTGAGGATCTTGTCGTTGAGGGTGAAGACCGTCAGGTTCCGGAGGCGCAGGTCGTAGGCGTTGAGGACCTCGTGGTGCCGCTGGTTGAAGGAGTTGATCTTCTCCTCGTAGTACTCGTAGGGCTTCTTCATGCCGTGATAGGTCAGAAGCTGATCGGTGACGTTGAACTTGAGAGACGATGCCATGCGAGTTCCTTCCCTATTGCCAGAGTCGATCCCGGTAGCGGGCCGCCATCTTTGATGCCCCGTTCCGGCATGCCAGTGCCGGTTGTCGCCGGCCAATCGCGCCGGCTATCGCCGGCAAGTCAGTGCCATCGAATTCTGTTCGAAGGAGGGGGCGATGTCAATCTTTCTTGATGACGATCTTGGCCACCTCGAGGGCGCGGTCACCGAAGCGGTCGGGCGCGAAGGTCAGCCGGAGCCGCGACCCCGCCCAGAGCGAGGGATCGTCGAGGGTGATCGACTTGGTCTCTGCTCCCGTGGGTGTCTTGCCCTTGAAGATCCGCCTGTCCCAGACGTGGCACGTTCCGTAACCGCTGCGCGTGATCTCGAGCGTCACCCGTTCGGCATCGGGCGGCACGGGGAAGGCGTAAGTGAAGCTTCCCTCGGTGACGATGCGGCTCTGCTTGTCGATGCTGCGGCTCTTCGCTTTTCGTTTACCCCCCTTGCGGGCAGCGGGCGCCTCGCCGCCCGTCGGCTCGACGACCGACGTCCCCCCGTCGGTGAGGTAGGTCTCGTCGTCGTCGCCGCAGTCGGCAATGATTTCATCCCAGTCGTAGAGATCGACGAGCCGGAATCGATGGTCCTCGAAAAAAGTGCGCGCATCCTTGCCCGATGACCGTGCGAAGTAGTCGACCACCACGCTGTTCGCCGCCACCCGCTCCTTGGGAAGGAAAAAGGTCTTGTCGCCCTGGTCCTTCCGGACGAGGTCGAAATAGTTCTTGAGCCACCCTTCTCCCAGAAAGAGCGACAGCTCCCAGCAGAGCCAGTTGGAGGCCTGATAGCCGAGAACGGTCACGTTCCGGCCGTCGGGCAGCTTGCCCCAGTAGGGAAACTTGGGCGTCCCCCAGTACTGCAACAGATTCTCGCCGCCCACCTCGAGCTGATCGAAGGCGATGCCCCCCTGGGTCATGTCCCTCTTCATGTGGGGGCTCTGGTGGGCGCGATATTGCCCCTTCGTGTCGCGCGTGAATTTCACGTAAATGGGAAAGCTCTTGCCCTCGCCGAACCAGGGCGGATTGAAACCCATGCCCCGGTCGAAGTTGTGCGACAGCTCGTGCATGATCACGGCGAGGTTGCGCGCCGTCGTCTCCTCGGGAACGTAAAGATTGTCGCCCGTGGCGTAGCCGCCCTTGTGCGGATCGCCCCAGCACTCGCGCGCGATGAGGTTGTAGTACTGGGTGAGGATCGGCTCGAAACCGTAGTGGTCGACCATGTAAGCGCGCAGCACCTCGAGGAGGGCGAAGATCTCCTCGCTGTTGTCGGGCAGGCGCACGCCGGGCGAGAGGCGGATCTTGAAATGGGGCGCCGCGTCGGAGTCGACGATTTTCGATTCTTCCTGGGGCGCGTTGCGTTCATCGGAAAGGACGATCCGGTCGAAGAAGACGGTGCCGCCCCCGGCGGGCGGCTCGAGGCGGATCTCGTGCCAGCCGAAGGCGAGATCGCCGAGAGGCACCCTGGCATAGACGAAGTCGTTGCGACTGCGCGTATCGTTGATGTGGAGCGTGCCCGCCTGCGCGCGGCCGTCCACGTCGACGCGCAGACTGCTCCAGGTGGAGTTCTGCCTGGTCTGGTCCTTCCCTCCGCGCGATGCCGTGCGCGGCGCGTCCCTGCGGTGGGTCGCATAACGCACGCTGAGCAGAGCGTCGTCGATGGCGACCGTCTTGAAGCGAAAGGTCAAGTGGGCGCGCGTCTTGGGATCGGCGCTCGCCGTGAGTGAGTGGCCGCCGTAGGCAAAGGGCTGCTCGTGAACGCGGCCGGCAGTCACCGTCTCGCCCTGCTTGAGCGTCTCGCACTCGGTCACCTCGCGGAGCGCCACGCCGATGCGGTCGAGGAGTGCCTCGTATTCGCCCGTCCGGCCGAGCGGTTTGAACTCGATCGCATCAAAGTGCCCCCTCCGGTCATTGGCTACAAAGAGGCCCATCTTTCCCTCGGGCGGCGCGGGCAGCACCTTGGTAAAGAGAACCTTTTTGTCGAGGAGGACGGTGAGGCGATTGATGTGCACGACGCACTCCACGTCGTGCCACCGCGTCGACGTGAGCGCCTCGCCCGGAACGGGACTGAAGAGGACCGACACACCCTTGTGCGACATGGTGACTTCCTGGGTGCTCATGAATCGGAAAAACCGGAGCGACCACTTCTCACCCCTCACGAAGAAGCTGATCCCCTGATCGATGTAGGCTCCCGTTCCGCGGATCTTGAGGGCGAGCACGTAGCGGTCGAAAGGCGGCAGGCCGTCGGTCTCGATCTCGTTGGCCCCTTTGCCGCCCACAACGGTCAGAATGCCGCCGGCGCCGGGAGTGGCCGGATCTCCGTCGAAGGGTTCGGCCACCTCCCACACGCCGGTTCGGGTGGTCCATCCATCGAGGGTGACGCCGTTGAAGAGCGCCGCGCCCTCAGCGTTGCCGTGGCGGGCGAGAAAGAGGCGGGTTCTGAAATCCTCGACCCGATCGAGGCGGGTGTCGACGATCTCGAGCGCATTCACCACGGCGTCGAGTGTGGTGGAGCGGTCCTGGTCTGCGAGCGCCTCGCCACCCGCGGTCGGGAGAGCCGCCTCGCCGGCGGCGAGGATTTTCTCCGCCCAGGCGCTGAGCGCACCGTCGAGCATCCGGCGCGCTTCGCTCGCTCCGGTCGTGATCGCCTCGGCTCGGCGAATGAGCCGCTTCAAGTCGGAACGGTCGGGCCGCGTCCCGTCGCACCAGCTCAGAAAAAGGCGCGCCTCCTCGGCGGCCGCGTCGCGGAATCCCAGATCGTCGAGCGCCGCCGCCAGGTGGCCGGCGCAGAGGAAGGATTTTTTCTCCACCTCCTTGCCGCGAAGGAGCAGGGAGGCGGCCTGGACGGCGTCCCTCTTCTTCAACAGCTCGGCGGCGCGTTCGAGACAGGCGTCGATCTCGAGGGGGACGAGACGCACCGTCTTGAAGAGCGCCCCTTCCGACGCAAAGAGCCCGAGCGTGCCCGGCTCCCACGCGGAGAGGATCCCTTCGAGAACCGGCTTGCCCTTGACCGCCACCGTTGTTTCGCCCATCTCGATCCGGACGACCACGCTCTGAGCGCGTCTGGGCGGGAACTTTCGCCGCGACCATTCTCCGAGGGCTTTCGACTCGCTAAAGTCATAGAGCGCGCAGCCCTCGTCGCCGAAGATCACGCCCACCCGGCTGCGTCCCGCCTTACCGAGTATGATCCCCGCGCCGCCCGTGGCGTCGCGCTCGAAGGTGAGGTCGAGGGAATAACCGCGGCAGTCCTTGGGGGGGCGCAAGACGAGGAGGGTGCCCTCCGATTTTTCCGCATCGCACCGGATCCCGGCGTTGGCCGCCTCCCACTTGCCGCGCGATTTTTTCCATCCCGCCAGGCTCTTGCCGTTGAAGAGCTCCTTGGAGCGCAGGACTCTGTCGATCGGCTCGGCCCTCCGCGGCAGGGCCGACTTCCGGCTACCGATCGCGTCGCCCACCGCGCCGGCATCGGGATTTTCGGGAGTCAGACCGACGCAGACATCGAGGGCGCGCGCGGCGAGGGAGAGGTGGCCTTCTTTTTGAAGCGCCTCGGCGAGCCCGCAGAGATCGGCCGCCGCCTCTTCGAGAATGGAATGGAGAGAACCTGGCGTCGCAGCCTGGCCGGGCTCCTCCTGCGGCGCCGCCTGTGAGAGGGCGGCGCCGAGCAGGAAGACGAGACCGGTCAGAAAGGCTGTCACTTAATGGCGTCCAGGGCGTTCTTGAGATCGTCGACGAGGTCGTTCGTGTCCTCGCAGCCGACGGAGAGGCGGACCAGTCCGTCGGTGATGCCCGCCTCGGCGCGCGCGTTGGGCGCCATGCTGGCATGGGTCATGCTCGCCGGGTGCTGGATCAGTGTTTCGATGCCGCCGAGGGAGACGGCGAGAGTGGCGATCTCGACCTTTTCCATCACGATCCGGCCGCCCTCGAGCCCGCCGCGCACACCGAAGCAGAGGAGCGAGCCCGGACCGTCCATCTGGCGCTGCACGAGATCGCGCTGCGGGTGGTCGTCGGTGCCCGGGTAGCGGACCCATTCGACAGCCGGGTGGGACTGCAGGAGATCGGCGACGGCGATGGCGTTTTCCTGGGACTTGTAGACGCGCAGGCCGAGGGTCTTGAAACCGCGGTGCACGAGCCACGCCTGGTGGGGGTCGATGCATCCGCCGTGGTGGTTGAGCATGGTGCGCATGGCGGCGCGCTGGGCTTCGGTGGAGGCGACGATCATTCCGCCCACCACGTCGGCGTGGCCGTTGAGAAACTTGGTCATGCTGTGGACCACGATGTGGGCGCCGTGCTCGATCGGCCGCTGCAGCACGGGCGTGGCAAAGGTGTTGTCGACCACGAGGAGCAGGCCGTGCTCCTCGGCGATCGCCGCGCAGCCGGCGATATCGGTGAGGCGGATCGTCGGATTGGCCGGTGTTTCGATGTAGAGGATCTTCGTGTCGGGCCGCAGGGCGGCGCGCACCGCGTCGAGGTCGCCCGTGTCGACAAAGTCGTACTCCACGCCGAAGCGCGAAAAGTGGTTCTCCACCACGACGCGCGACGGACCGTAGACGGCGCTCGTGCCCACCATGTGGGCGCCGGCGCCGAGATAGGTGAAGAAAACGTTGACGATCGCCGCCATGCCCGACGCCGTGGCCAGCCCAGCGCAGCCCCCTTCCATCGCCGCCACCGCCTCCTCGAGGGCCGCCGTGGTCGGATTGCCCATGCGTGTGTAGATAAAGCCCTTATCTTCCCCCTTGAAGCGCGCCGCACCCTGCTCGACGCTTTCGAAGGCGAAGGTCGAGCTCTGGTAGATCGGCATGGAAACGGCGCCAAAAAGCGGATCGGGATGGCATCCGGCGTGGACAGACTGCGTGTTGAAGCCCTGTGATTTCTTCTTCATGTTTTCGTCGTCCTTTTTTTGATCTCTCAAAGGCCCGATGCTACTATAAGCCGAGGCGGTACGCTTCTAAAGAAGCGTTGAGGATGAACTTCAATTTTTTTTAATTCCTGCCGAATATATAGTTTGAGCAGGAGTTGAAGTCGAAATTATCCTGCCGGCGCCAGATTGTGCCGGCAGATATTCATTGACGCGGGGTGACGAAATGTTCTGGCTGATCTTGAGCCTCATCGTGATGCACAGCCTCGGCCATCTCTGGCTCGAATACCTGAATCTCAAAAACCTCAAGCGCAACCAGGGCAAGATCCCCACTGTCTTCGAGGACAAGCTCGATCCCGAAGAAGTGGGGCGCGCCGAGAGGTACACGCGCGAACGGCTCGAGCTCGGTCTCGTCAATTTTCTTCTCGCCAAGGGGCTCCTTCTGGCGATCGTGATCCTGGGCGGGCTGGTCTGGTACAGCGATTGGCTCGCCGCCTTCGGGTTCGGGCCGGTCACCACGGGCCTCCTCTATTTCGGGGGGCTCATCTTTGTGGGCAAGATCGTCTCCCTTCCGCTCGAATGGTACGAGACTTTCAGCCTCGAGGAGCGGTACGGTTTCAACATCACCACCGTGCGCCTCTGGATCTTCGATCTGATCAGGGAATACATCCTGACCTCGATCATCGGCGTCGTGCTTCTCGGCGCGGTCTTCTATATCCTCTACGAGGCGGGCACCTACTGGTGGCTGATCTGCTGGGGGTTCGTCGCCTTTTTCTCGCTGCTCTTGACCGAGCTCTATCCGATTCTGATCGCGCCCATCTTCAACAAGTTCACGCCCATCGACAACGACTCTCTCAAGGAGAAGGTCATCGGCTTGATGGGAAAGTGCGGCATCGAGGCGCGCGGCGTCTTTGTCATGGATGCCGGAAGGCGGTCGCGCCACACCAACGCCTACTTCACCGGGATCGGAAAGGCCAAGAGGATCGTGCTCTTCGACACGCTCGTGGAGAAGCACAGCGAAGAGGAGATTCTCGCAATCCTCGCCCACGAGGCCGGCCACTGGCGCAAGGGGCACGTGATCCGGAGCCTCTTGATGTCGCAGGGCATGGCGCTCGCCTTTTTTGCCTTCACCGGGTGGATCGTGGAGTGGGCGCCGCTGTACGACTCTTTTGGATTCGGCGGCATGACGCCCTACGCCGGCCTCCTGTTGGCGTGCCTGATTTACGGGCCGGTGGTTTTCTTTTTCGGGCCACTCTTCTCGTGGATGTCGCGGCGCTTCGAGTATGAGGCCGATCGCTATGCCAGGGATATGGGCCTCGCCGACGCGCTCTGCACGAGCCTGATACAGCTCTCCACCGACAACCTGGCCAACCTCAAACCCCACCCGACCTATGTCTTTTTCAACTATTCCCACCCTCCCGTGACCAAGCGCATCGAGGCGCTTAAATTCGGTCCAAAGCTCTTCGACGACGGACCGGTACCCTAAAATTTACCTAACATTTTATTGCATCCCGCCGCCCGCCGGCGTACACTCTCCGTCCTTGCGGTTGGACGGACCAAGATGGATCTCGATGAAAAACTGAAAATACTCGGGCGGAGCGCCCGTTTCGACCTGTGCGGCGATTGCGACGTGAAGGGCACGGGTCGTAGGCGTTCCGAGGGGGAGCGGTGGGAGTATCCCGAGCTCGTGCCCGACGGGCAACGCTCGATCATGCTCCGCGCCCTCATGTCCAACCGGTGCGAGAACAACTGTTTCTACTGTGAAAATGCGGCCGGCCGCGACTTCCCGGAAGCGTCGCTGTCGCCCGACGAGCTCGCCGGACATTTCGCGAATCTCTTTCGAAAGGGCAAGGCGTGGTCGCTTTTCGTGAGTTCTGCCGTGCATGTCTCCACGGAGCACACCATGACGCGCATGGCCGAGGCGCTCGAGCTGATCCGTTTTAGGTACAAGCTCCCCGCCTATATCCACGCCAAGATCCTGCCCGGTGCGTCGGACGACGTGATCCGCCGCGTGGTGCGCCTCGCCACCAGGGTGTCGGTCAACCTCGAGGTGCCGAACAAGGGTTGCATGAAAAAGATCGGCGCGCCCAAGAACTTCGACGACGATCTCTACGGCCGGGTGCGCTTCATCAGCTCCCTTCTCGACGATCCTGACGTAACTGGAAGAGCGACTGGAAGGGCCGCCGGGCGGCGTGGGCGGTCGCGGAAGAAGAGCCAGACCACGCAGTTCGTTGTCGGCGCCGCGGGGGAGAGCGACGCCGAGATCCTGTCCACCTCGTCCCACCTCTACAACGATCTCAGCCTTTCGCGCATCTACTTCAGCGCCTTCCAGCAGCCGGGGCGCGTCGATTTCGGCGCGCCGCGCGCGCCGCTCGTGCGCGAGCACCGCCTCTACCAAGCCGACTTCCTGCTGCGCAAGTACGGATTCCGCGCCGAGGAGATTCCTCTCGAGAAAGAAGGCTTGCTCTCCCTCGCCCACGATCCAAAGACCGCCTGGGCGCGGAGCCATCCCGAATACTTTCCCATGGAGATCAACACGGCGCCGCGCAGTGCGCTTCTGCGCGTGCCCGGGCTGGGGCCGGTTTCGGTGAAGCGGATCTTGGATGCGCGGCGGCAGGGGAAGATCTTGTCGCGGTTGCATTTGAAGGAGCTTTCCATTCGGCCAAAGCCTGCGCTCGACTATCTCCTCTTCGACGGGGCTCGGGCGAATTCCCAGACCGTTGTTCAAGGACGGCTTGGCTTCTGAGGGATGAGTCTTGTGACGCTTGCCCACCCACGGATTGAAGAGATTTGCTGCGGGCACTGGGAGGGTCGTGCGGCTTTTTTCGTTGTCCAGCAGGGCCTGGAGTGTGACTCGGAGTCGGTCGATCCTGACTCAGGCGGCCCTGAAAGGACAACGAAAAAAGCCGCACGACCCTCACCCACTCGCTCACCATATTTCCAGTGCTGGGGGAGGATCGCCGGGGACTTGATCCCGTCAGAAGATTAACCTCCTCGTGCAACTGGACTCGAATGGGGATTCGACGTGTTACAGATGCGCGAGGATTTAGATCTCGCTTCATAACTTTTTCGCAGGGGATCGCCGGGGACTTGATCCCTGGAGACGGTGAGCGGGGGTGGCAATAGGACTCGGGTGGGGGATTGATCCTGGAAGATGCTAGCCGGGGGTGGGAATAGGATTTAGGGTGGCGATTGCCGGGGACTTGCATCCCTTGAGAAACAGAAAGGGTGTTAAAGTTCGCCGTATTGATTGCCGCCGGCGATGAGTTCGGTGATTCGGGCGAGGTGGTGGTCGTCGTGTTCGGCGATGAAGAAGGCGAGGTCTATGGTGCGCATCGGGGTTTTGAGGCGCGGGTGGGGGGCCGAGAGACTGATGGCGGCCTCGTCGAGTTTTTCGAGCATGACCACCATCTGCGTGCGCAAGTCTCTGAACGATTGGAGGAGCTCTTTGATGGAAGCTTGGTTGTGGCCCGCCTCGTGAGTCCGGCGGTTGGTCAGGTCGGCGGGGCGCAGGGCGCCGCGGTGCTCGAGGAGGTCGTCGAAGCGGCCGAGCCACAAGGGTTCGAGGTCGGCGAGGTGGCCCACGTTTTCCTGGATCGACCAGGTGTCGTTGGGGCGGTCGGTGAGCGCCGGCGCCGGGAGTGAGAGGGTGCGCTCCTCGAGACGGGGTGGCGTGCCGCGCAGGCGCTCCACCGTGTTGGCGAAGAGGGAGGCGGCGATGTCGAGGCTGAAGGCGCGTTCGAACCAGGGGGCGGGACTCATGGTCGTGGCTCCAGTAAAGCTGTTATTTCAACCGCTTGGCGGCCGGATCCTCGGGGAAGCGGCCCATGTCATTGGTTTGGGCGATCCAATCTTCCAGGATGGTGCGCATCTCGCCCAGACGTGTTGTTGCCTCCTCGGAGTCGGGTGAGCCGGCGAGGTTGTGAATCTCGTGGGGATCGTTCTCGATGTCGTAGAACTCTTCCTTGGGTTTTTGCGGCGCCATGAATAGAGCCTGGGCAGGGGTGAGCTCGCCCGTGGCCTGTTTCTCCTTGAGGAGGGTGAGCATGGCGTAATGGCGTTCGATGTAGACGTTGGTCTGCGTGTAGGGCCGCTCGGGCATGAAGTTGCGGATGTACTTGTAACGCTTGTCGCGCACGCAGCGGATGCGGTCCTCCGTTTCGTCGCACCGGTCGCGGGCGGCGAAGATACAGGCCCGCCTCTCGGAGTCGGATCCGTGAAGCGCGCGGCCCTGCATGTGGCCGGGCGGTTCGATGCCGGCGATCTGGAGCACCGTGGCCGAGATGTCGATGGAGCTCACCATCTCGTCGCACACCCGGCCTTCGTCGGTCTTGCCCGGCCAGCGCATGATGAAGGGGACGCGGATGCCGCCGTCGTAGAGCCACTGCTTGCCGCGCACGTGGCAGCGGCCATTGTCGCCGATGAAGATCACCGCCGTGTTGTCGGCCAGCCCTTCCCTGTCGAGGCGGGCGAGGATCGCGCCCACCTGGCTGTCCATGATCTGGATCGATTCGAGGTAGTCGGCCCAGTCGCGGCGCGCAATGGGGTCGTCGGGGTGGAAGGGGAGGAGGTCGACCTTTTCGGGATCGATGGGCCGGTCCTTGTCCTTCTTGAACCGTCTGTGCGTCACCGGAAGGGTGATCTGCGCAAAGAAGGGCTGGCCTTCCTTCCGCTCGGACCAGTCCTTGCCGTCGAAAATTTTGTCGGCACACCTGAAATTGAGATCGGTCTTTGCCGAGTATCCGCAGCCGCCGGCGGTGAAATAGCCCGCCTCGCGCAGGTAGGCGGTGATCGGCCTCACCGGCTCGGGGAGCGTGTAGCCGTCCCTGCGATGGCTGCGGTGATGGTGGGCGCCGATCGAGGTCTGGTACATGCCGGTCATCATCGCCGAGCGGCTCGCCGAGCAGACCGGCGCCGTGGTGAAGGCGTTGGTGTAGCGCACACCCTCCTTGGCGAGCGCGTCGAGGCAGGGGGTGTGGACCACCGGCGTACCGTAGCAGGCAATATCGATCGAGATGTCCTCGGACATGATCCAGACGATGTTGGGGCGCTTGTCCCGTTCGGGATGGGGCGGGTGTGGCAGGGCGTTATCTGGCATCGCGCTGGCTGCGGCGCTCAGGCCGACGAGTTTCAGGAATTTTCGTCTGTTCATGAAAAGGCGCCCTCCGCTCTGTACGTTTTTCTGGTTCCTCTATCTTATCTTCCATGATTCAGGCGGTGTAGGCCGAAATGGGTGGAACGCTGTCTTTGTGCGCCGGTGGATTCACCATCAGCAGAAGTAAACCGCGAAAAAGTTCGACTTGTGGCGAAATTATCAGTGGTAATTAAAAGATTTATGTAAATATTTAAAATACACTTTACAAATTAATGTAAATTAGCTAAGTATAAATTATGTTTTTACGATATTACGACCCCAAGTTGGATTCTCTGATCGAGCCGCGCAAGGCGTTGGTGATCTACGGTCCCCGCCGCGTGGGCAAGACTTTTCTCATCGACCGGTATCTCAAGGGTTACAAGGGAAAGTATTTCAGCGGTGTCGGTGAGGACCGGTTGCTTCGTGAGATCGTCGAGTCGGAGTCGCTGGAGAGGATCAAGTCGTCCTTTGCGGGTTATGATCTCGTCGTCATCGACGAGGCTCAGAAGATTCGAAATGTGGGAGTGGGACTCAAACTCATCGTCGACCACTTGCCGAACACGGCGGTGATCGCCACGGGATCGTCGTCGTTCGATCTGGCCGGCAAGGTGGGCGAGCCTCTCACCGGCCGGAAAAGGACTCTCGTCCTCTATCCGCTTTCGGTTCTCGAAACGGGTTCCCAGTTCGGGCCGATGTGGCCCCAGGAGAAACTCGAGGAGCTGCTCGTTTTCGGTTCCTATCCCGAAACACTCTCCCTCGAAAACGAGAAGGCGAAGAGCGATTACCTCCACGAACTCAGAGACTCCTATCTCTGCCAGGATATCCTCGAACTCGACAACGTGCGCAATGCGCGCAAGATTCTCGATCTGCTCACGCTCGTCGCCTTTCAGATCGGCCAGGAGGTCTCGCAGAAAGAACTCGGCACGTCGCTCGGTTTGAGCCAGCAGACCGTCGGGCGGTACCTCGATCTGCTCGAGAAGGCCTTCGTGATCAAGAATGTGCGCGCCTACTCGCGAAACCTCCGCAAGGAGATCACCAAGATGTCGCGCTACTACTTCCTCGACAACGGTGTGCGCAATGCGGTGATCAACAACTTCAACCCGCCGGCGCGCAGAAATGACACGGGCCAGCTCTTCGAGAACTTTCTTTTCATCGAGCGGTTGAAGAGACAGCACTACAAGGGCGTTCACACGAACAATTACTTCTGGCGCACTTATGACCGGCAGGAAGTCGATCACGTCGAGGAGCGCGATGGGAAAGTCTTCGGCTACGAGTTCAAGTTCTCGCCGACGAAAAAGCCCAAGCCTCCCAAGGCGTGGTTGCGGACCTATCCCGAGGCGGAATACGAGGTGATCACGCGGGAGAATTTTCTGTCCTTTGTGAGTTGATTCTCATAAAGTCGGGACGTTGTCGATCTCAAAGGGAATATTCATTTGCGTCAATAGAGGGTGAAGTTGCCATGAAGCAGGGACCTTTTTTTCATCGTCGCCTCGCAGTGGTGTGTTTTGCGCTCTGTCTGGTGATCCTCTTTCCGAGTTGCTGCTCCCTGCTCACCTACGCCGGCGACAGAGCGCTCGATTTGACCGATATCGTTGATTTGAAATATTGCTGTCCCGGGGTTCTCGCAATCGGCGCCAGGGCCGAGGCTACGGTTCATTTTGCTCCCGCTCTCGGCTTCGGAGGTATTGACTGGGCAACAGAGTATTTTGGGAGACGTGATGACGATGACCATGGCGGAGCTTTTCTTTTTCTGCTGATCTGGGGGGTTGAGAATTTCAATATCGACAACCAGGGTGTGCAAAATGTCCTGGGATTCGGAGCAGCAGAGGACTACCCGCCCGTGATCTCCCAATTCCGATTCGGTGGGGAGATCTATATTCCGGGTTTGAACTTCGGCCTCTATCTGAACGCCGGTGAGGTCATCGATCTGATCCTCGGCTTCGCCACCATCGACCTCGCAGACGATGATGGACTCCCGAAAGGCAGTCCTCTTCATAAGAATGCGAGCGATCCCGAGTACAGGCGGTACGATTTCGACGATGCCCTGGCAGCCCTGAAAGATCCATCGCCCGCGATCCGCCGCAAAGGCGCTCAGCTCCTGGGCGTCATGAAAAATCCACAGGCTGTCCAGGCGCTCGTTGACGCGATGGGCGACGAGGACGAACAGGTCAGGGAACAAGCAATTCTGTCACTGATCGAGCTCGACGACAGGCGCGTTGCGCCTGCATTCATCAACGCTCTGCGTGATCCCTGCGAATCTGTTTGGATGGCAGCCAATCGGGGGCTCCAGAAAATGACCGGCGTCGACCACGGCAGGGATCGAGGCAAGTGGCACGAGTGGTTCTGGGAGCACGGGGAAGGTGATTGACAGGGCCTGCGGATTGTTCCGGCTGTATCAGTGTCCACGCCGCATCCATCGTGTGCCGGAGCGCGTTTTTCTTGACGACGCGTTCCGGGCGATCAAGTCGACGATCGGCGACCTGCGCATTCTTCTCGCCGACTGCGGCCGCGTGGCCTGTTTTTCGTGCCTGCTCGACGACGTGGGCGAATGGAATGGCCAACCGATCGCGTGGATCGACTGCCGGTGGACGGGCGTTCTCGAAAAAAAGGACGGGCGATGGGTGATTATGCAGATGCACTTCTCCCTCCCCTCCGATGGTGAGCGATCGACCTGACCGCTCGCACCGCTCTTCGTGGAAGCGATCCACCCCGGCGACGCCCGTTTTTATTGGGCTCGCGGGTCTTTTTTCACCGACTTTATCCTTTTGATTTCACCCCGAATGTGGTTAGGATAATTCAAGACTCCTTTCATTCTTCAAAAAACAGGTACGCCTAAACGCGGGATAGATGTGTCTCTGTTGATAATTAGTGGCCGATTCTGTGGAAGCGGCAGAGCGGCCGCGGTTGGGGTCCCAAGCTGAATGGGTGGAGACCGCACTCTTTTTGGCGGTCGGAACGAGGACAGGAGCGCGAAAGCGGTTCCTCCTTTGAGTTCGCCTAAATTGAATTCAGGCTTAATGAGGCGTCAACATTTCCCGTGCTATATAGGACTCCAATCGACAGAGCCCGGTCGAACGCAGCGACGGATCGAGGGGGCCGCGGTTGGTAAAACTAGAGCAATTTCAATTGAAAACAGACTGACGGAAAACTCCGTGCACATGAGGATGTGATGGGAGTCTATCCGGGAGACGATGTAGTTTCTCGGAAGTCAACGGTTTAGAGATGTGGAAAAAGATGGAGGAAGAGACAGATGAAGGGAAGCATTCATTTTTTCGTTGTCGCTTTGGCCGCCCTTGCGTTGGCTACGTCGGCCACGGCTCAGGACATTCACATGAACGAACTCTTTGTCAGCCATACGAGTACTGACGACATGGAGTTCATCGAGCTCATCGGCACTCCGGACATGGCGCTCGATTACTTGATGGTTCTTGTTGTTGAAGGTGATTCGGTCAACGCAGGTATTCTCGACCGCGCCTGGGATCTGACCGGATATGCCATGCCCACTGACGGATATTTCGTGCTCGGCGATACGGCCGTTGTCGAGAAGGACTACGACCTTGGTTCAGACAACAATATCGAAAACGGCACCGAAACCATCTATCTCGTCAACGCGACCGATCAGGTTGGAGTCGACGCGATCACCGCCCTGCTCGGAACGAATATCGACGTAGGCGGCGGAGTCACGATGATTCCCTCCATGGCAACGATCCTCGACATCATCGCGATGGTCGATGACGATTACCCCACGACCGATTTCATCTATGACGGCGCCGACTACCGTGGACCCGATGGCTCCTATTTCCCTCCGGGAATATTCAGAGGGCTCGATTATCCCAATGACTGGAGCACCGCTTTTCTCGACTTCGATGATGACGCCAATCTCAACAGGCCGACGACTGCCGGAGCGCCGAATCCCCCGGTGAGCTTTGCCGACATCACCGCCAACGGTTCCGACGATCCTGTGACGATCAACTACGGAGACACCCTCGATATCGAGATCACCCTCGATCCCGCCGACGACGTTGGCCTCAATGCCGACCATTGGCTGCTCGTGAACTCTCCCTTTGGGTGGTATCGTTACAATCCGATCAGCGGTTCTTTCAATCCCGGTTTCGCCGTCACCTACAAGGGCGCGCTCAACGCACTGGGGCCGATGAACGTTTACAGCGGAACGACCCTTCCCGTCGGGACTTACACCTTCTACTTTGGTGTCGACATGAACATGAACGGTGTTCTGAACACGGGAGTGATGAGCTCCGACATGGTCTCTGTGACCGTCATGTAGTCTGGGTTGGTTGAAGGCCACCGCTCGAATATCCGTTCATTTTCCAAAATACTGTCCAGATCGGCGCCCATGTGAGGCGGTATGCCGCCTTCGGGCATACCGTCGCACAGGGGCGCCGAAGGACACTCGAATCAGATTTTTGCTTCCTGCAAACCAGTCCCGGATCGCACAGGGCTTGCATTGCGGACCCGATCGAGGTTTAATTAACTTTGATCGGATTGGTTCCCGAAACAGGACGGGGCCAAGCCGATTTCACTCTTGATTGACGATCGCCCCGTGCTGTGCGCACCTGAAGTCTCTCGAGCCACCAGACTGCGAACGGCATTCGCTGATTTTTTGGAATTATTCCCGGCTCGACAGAAGAGGTCACAGAACGATGAAGACGGCTTCATCCCGTGCTTATCTTCCCCTCACGGTGTCCGTTGCGATCTTTGCGCTGGCGGCGATCTTCGTGACCGGGTGCGGTGGCGGAAGCGGCGGCGGCGGCGGAAAAGATCACTCGATCTCCTTCAACGGCGGGAGTTGGGAGAGCAACTTCTTTCTGCAGGACGTTCACTTCGGCCGGGCGCTCGTCGACGGGCAGGGCATCGCCTACCAGGTCATCAATCCCCTGACCTATGTCGAGGTCGACCCGATCACGGGGATCCTTCTTCCCGGCTATCCGCGCCTTCTTTTCGAGGACGACGAGCTCGGGAATCTCATGTCCTCAACCTTGTCGACAATTCGATCCATCCCTACAATCCCAAGATCGTGCCGCGCAATGCGTGCCTCCAGCTCCTTTTTTCCCAGCCCGTCGATCCGAATTCGCTCCATCTCGACGCCGACTCACACCTGACGGCTGACAGCCCGATCCAGATCTACGATCGAACGGGCAACAGGGTGCCCCTGGCCGTGACCTGCCAGGGAAACATTCTCATCTTGAATCCACTCGTTGACGGCAGGAGCGGATTTTCCGCCTCGCCGCTCAACTTCGACGAACACGGAGTGCCCGTTGGCGACCCCGACGGATATCTCGGTCTCGTCTGTTTCTCCATGGGAACGGGCCCGAACGTCGTCGAGTCGGCAGCCGGCTTAGAGCTCGGTGGACGCGCCGACGGACTGGGGACGCTCGCCAAGCCGGTCGGTTTCAATCCGGGCAATAATTATCTCGATTTCATCTCCTTCGGCGACCTGACCTTCAACGGATTTCTTCCCGACCTCGTGGCGCCGCGAATCATCCGCGAGGTGCGCGGCGAGGGGGTCGTCGACAGTGTGGGCTTTGCCGGTTCGTCGATCGAGATCGGCGACAGCGCGGCCACGTACAATGTGACCGCCAACGGCGGGGACGGCGAGTGGGCGGCCGCTGTCCTGACCCTTCGCCCGGGAACGGCGACGGAGGCGAAACTCCGCGTCCTCGAAAACAGGGAATCCCTTCTCATTGTGGGCGCCGACGATGAGGGACTCGTCTACGGTTATCCCGCGGTGGGCGATGACTATCTGCTGCAGCGGGCCGAGTTCTTCGAACCGATCTTCGATTTCGGGCGTCCCGAAACCGCTGTCGATCCGGAGAACCATCCCCGCGATCCCAACGATCCCGAGGACCAGCTCAATTCCGAACTCTTCCGTTTTCTCCTCTTCGACGAGTGGACGGGGAGCGGATGGGAGCGTGTCGACTTCGACGAGTACGGCAATCCGGACCATCCCATCGAGTCGGCGTGGCGCATCGGAATGAGGTTTTCCGAGCCGATGGACGTGACGTCGTGCAGGCCCTACGATTCTTTCTACATCGCCCGGGATATCGGGCCGGTCACCGATCCCCTGCTCGGCCAGATGCAGTTCGGCCGCGTCACCGGCGCCGAGGGGCAAACGGTGATCTTTTTCGAGCCCGTTCACGAGGATCAGTTCGGGCTCCTCGGCGGAGATACTTTTCGCGGTTTCGGCCGGGACGCGAAGAATCTGAGGCTCGTGGTGAGGACCGTTCCCCCGCCGCGTCAAGCCGAGGCCTTTTACGAATCGCTCGGCGATCCGCAATCGTGGCCGCCCGAGGCTGGAATCGTCGAGGATCTCGAGGACGAGGGCGTTCTGGGTTTGACCGATCTGGGCGGACAGCCGCTCGGCTTGCCCGATCAGTTCTTCGACAAGGGCGATCTCTACTGCGTCATCAACGAGGGGAGCCCGGGGCGCGGGCCATTTCCGCCCGCCGTCGACTTTCCCCTCTCGCTGAGCTGTTCGTCCGATCCGAGCCTCGTCGAAATCGACGCGGTCATCCACCGTTTCATGGGGCTGCCCGAGTCGGCGGCCGATCCGGTGACGGGCGCCACGGGCGTCGTCTACAGGGATCACGACGACGAAGACGGGACCCATTCGGACAACGAGATCTACGGTCCCCATATCGCCGACATCCATATCGATCTCAGCGGCGTGCTGCGTGGACACTCCGTCGATTTCATCGAGCACGTTTTTGACGATCTCAATCCGCCGATCGAGTCGTCGCCATCCTATCCCGATCCGATCTTCAAGATGCCCTTCGGCGCGGGAACTCCGATCAACGCATCGGAAGGGGTTCGTTTCCAGCAGGTATACAGGCGCGGCGAGGCGTCTCCCGACGTGCCTCTCTTTGCCGGCACGATCCTCGACCTCGTCGGCCTCGCCTGGGCGCCGATCGGCGGAAACGTGACGAACGCCTACTTGAAGGAGATGTCGATCGCCGTCTGTCTCTCCAGCCTCAATATCGACAGTAACGTCAACGGCCTTCACGACGATCCCGACACGAGGGAATCGGGCGGCATCCCCACCAATAGCGCCTCGGGCCTGAAACGGAAATTCGACTCCTACCGGGGAACGTGGGGCGACTACCGCGAGGAGAATCCGCCGATCCAGACGAGCAACGTCTTCGATTCCGATGGCGACAACTCTCTGCGGGACGAGTGGGCGGTCGTGCTCGGCAACTCGATCGATATCGACAGTCTCAACGCCGATCCTCCCGGCCCCTACGCCGACGGCCGTTCCTATCTGATCGATTCGAAGAATCTCTATGCGCCCAAGAACCAGGGCACGAAATTCAACTTTTACATCGACTACCCGACCTTCGACAATCCCGTGGACGCCCCCGGTTACGGCTACGACTCGACGCGCGGAATGCTCATCGACATCAGAACCGACGACAACGACGGGCACACCGTTCCGCTGACCAACGGCTATACTTTTCATGCGGCGATCATGTCCTCCGTCCTTCCCCGCTTCAGGGGTTATGCGCGGGGGAACACGACGAGTACGCCCCTCATGCCGCCCCCGAGAATCGCCGTCTACGCGGCGACCGATCCCTACGACGAGCTCAACCCGCCTGTCGACACCATGGGGCAGCCCGACGACGCGCGGTCGTGGAACCGCGCCTGGGACAACATGCTGCTCACTCCCAGTCTCTACGGGGACAATTCGCGCTATTTCATGATCTTCAACTACGCCAAGCGGGTCTCGACGATCTCGAGCCCCTGGATCCGGGTCAAGCCGAGCAACGTCGTCGATCCCGAGTATCTGCCCCCCGTCATCAAGCCGCCCCTCGATGATGTGGAGCCCGGCACGAACGTGACCGTTTGGTTCAGGGCATCGTCGACGGATAGCGAACTCAACGCGACAGATTGGGTTTTGCCCGAGGAGATCGGCCAATTGAACGGCCAGAGTCTCCCTTTTATCCAGTTCAAGGTTACTTTCGAGGGCAACACCACAACGGGGGAAGTTCCGGTGATCGACGAGATCATCATTCCCTACAACAAATGACCTCGGCCGGGATGAGCCGGACGCGGACGTCGATTTAAAAAATTCGAGAAAGCCTCAATGAGCCCCCGATTCTTACGATTGATCGTTTTGGCGCCACTTCTCGCCCTACTGCTCTCCTGGTCGCTCACGGCGGAGGAGCTGTCGATCTACTGCGTCGATGTGGGACAGGGCGACGCAACCCTCGTCGTGGGACCCGACGGCACAACCCTTCTCATCGATGGCGGAAATACGGGCTGCGGCCGGGACGAAATCAAGTCGCTGCTCGTCTCGCTCGGAATCGGCACCCTCGATTTCATGGTGGCCAGCCACTACCACGCCGACCATATCGGAGGGCTCGACGAAGTGGTTGCCGAAGGTTATCTCCCGGGCGTGGCCTACGACCGGGGAACGTGGGGCGGGACGCCCGGCACCTACGCTTATCAGGACTACAGCGCCGCGGTCAGCGCCGTGCGCTTCACCATCGATCCGGGCGATGTGATCGCCCTCGGCGACGGGGCGACGGCCACATGCGTCGTGGTCAACGGTTTACTCTGGGGCGGAGGTTCGGTGAACATCTCCGGCAGTTCCCAGTTCGAGAACTCGGCGTCCGTCGGTCTTCTCATCGAGTATGGCGATTTCGACTATCTCACCATGGGCGATCTCACCGGCGGCGGCTACAGCACGCCCGATGTGGAACTCCCCGTGGGCAACCGGGTGGGCGATGTCGACGTTCACCATGCCAGCCACCACGGATCGTCGACGTCGTCGTCGCTCGCCTTCGTCCAGACCATCACTCCCGACCTGGCGATCGTCTCCTCGGGGGAAAACAACGGCTATGGACATCCCACGGTGGAGACGCTCCTGAATCTCAGCAGCCCGGCCGCCGCGATCCCCATCTTGCAGACCACGAGCGGCGCGGGAGCCGTGGGCGGCGTCGACATGCCCGGCACATTCGAGATCCGCACAGACGGAACGGACTACACCGTGTTGAGCGGCGGCGTGCCCCATCTGGCGCTGCTCGTCGACGAGAGCGCCACCGCCCAGCCCGAGGCGGGAGATCTCCTCATCGCCGAGTACATGCACGACCCGGCCGCGGCCGACGACGCCTCGGGCGAGTACGTGGAAATCTTCAATCCCACCACCGACGATCTCTCCCTCGAGGGGCTTGAAGTCTCCGACAACGGATACGACAGCGTCACCTTCGCGTCGAACCTCCTCGTCCCCGCCGGCGAGCGGGTCGTGGTGGGCAACGGCGGCCATCCGGCCCTCAACGGCGGCTACACGCCGAGCGCCGTCTGGCCCGAGTCGGCCTTCGGGCTCGACAACGGCGTCGATGAGATTTTTCTCTCCCACGGATCGACAGAGGTGGATGGTCTCCTCTACGACGGGGGCGCCACCTATCCCGACCCGACGGGCCGATCGGTGGAGAGGATCGATCTGCTCGGCGCGACGCAGGGGTCCAATTTCGCGGCGGCCACCACATCTTTCGGCAGCGGCGACGACGGAACGCCGGGGGGCGCGAACAGCGTCGACGATTCGGAGTTCCGCCCCCTTCTCAGGGCGCGGAGCGTCCCCTTTCCGGGAAGTACGCTGAATTTCACCCTTCACGCCTATTCCCACGGGCTCGAGAAGGGATTTGCCGGACTCGCTCTGAAAGGGACGCCCGGTTTCTATTTCAGCGGGGTGCATATCCCCCTGAAAAACGACTGGCTCTTTCAGTATGCCAAGAGTGATCCGGCTCTTTACGACGATCTCGACGAGAACGGCAAGGGAGAGGCGGCCATCGATATCCCTGCCAATCCCTCGCTCACGGGCATGCATTTTTACGCGGCCCTCATCGTTTTCGAACCGGGGCCGGTCGTGATCGATGCGCAGGAAACAGCCCTTCACCTCGTGATCGAATGAGGCCGGGGGCAGCTCGTTCACAGAATAAAAAGACGCTGCTCATTGGCGTCTCATCTTGAAAAGATCTAATGTGTAGGGAAACGATTTGGACTCAATTCCCGTTTTAGTCACTTTTGCGACTCTAGAAGTGAGGAGGAAAACATGATCGGAAAGAAAAGCGTGTTCATTTCTCTGCTGGCGCTGGCCCTCGCGGTCGCGCTCGGCACGACCGCACAGGCCCAGTGGAGCCAAGACACCCGGATCGACACGGGCGGCGACGGCATCTACAAGCTCAGCACCGATCTCTGCGCGAGCGACACCAATGTCTATTGCCTCTGGATCGATGAACGGGCGCCCGGCTCGCAGGACGTTGGCGCGATCTACTTTACCTACTCGAACGACTGGGGTGTGACCTGGGCGGCGTCCGACCAGAGGATCGACCTCGGCAACCCGACCAATCCCAAGGTTCAGGGCGCCAGCGTGTCCGACTATCCCGCGATCGCCTCCTCGGAGAACTGCGTCTACGCGGTCTGGGAAGACCACCGCCTCGACCCCGATCCGATCTCCGGTACGCAGGGCAACGTCTACTTCAACCGCTCGACCGATTACGGCGCCACCTGGGAAGACGACCAGCGCATCGACGTGGGCGTTGCGCCCAACGATACTTTCGCCGCCTACATTTCGATCTGCGCCTCGGGGAGCAATGTCTATGTGGCATGGCAGGACAAGCGCAACGGCGGCAGCGAGGTCTTCTTCTCCATGTCGCCTAACTACGGCGCGGCGGGAAGCTGGACAGCGCCCCAGTCGACCGATCCCAGCGGTTTTCTCTACGGCCATGGTTACCCGCAGCTCGACTGCGACGGGGACACCGTCTATGTGGCATGGCAGGACAACCGCAACGCGAGCCAGGACATCTATTTCAACTCCTCCACCGACGGCGGCGTGACCTGGACGTCCAACACGGTGGCCCGCGTCGACAGCGATCTGCCCAACCCGGGCAACTCGATCTATCTCCAGATGTCGGCCGCCCCGGCCACCGGATCGGGCGGCGGCGGCGGATTCCCGCCTCCGAGCACGATCAAGATTTCTCCCCTTTTCGTCGGTGTGACCCAGGCCGGAAGCCAGAAGGGCATCGGCCATCAGCAGAATCCCAACGTGGGCGGCAAGAAGGTTTATTGCGTCTGGCGCGATTACCGCAACGAGCAGGATGCCTTCGAGCTCGACATCTATTTCAACTATTCCCACGACGGCGGCCTGACCTGGGGCGCCCAGGATCAGTGGATGAACACCCATCACGCCTCGCCCGGCTCGGTCTGGTGCGGCTATCCCGAGGTGGCCGGCTCCGACAAGGGCGTCTACGTGGTCTGGGAAGACGAGAAGGACGACCTGCCCGAGCACGTGGCTCCCTACATCGACGATGTCTACATGCAGGCCTCGGTCAATGGCGGCAAAGCCGGCTCGTGGAGCGGCCCGGTCCGTATGGACACGGGCACCACGCCCGGCACGGTGGACAGCAGCTACAACCTGGTCGCTGCGAGATGGCCCTATGTCTGGTGCTGCTGGCAGGATGAACGGGACGATCCGGTCAACTTCTACGACAGCTACTATTGCACCTACTCGATCAACGGCGGGTTCACCTTCACCTACTCGGAGAGGGTCGACTCGGGCGGTTCCAATCCGGGCGTCGGCTACGCGGCCATCGTTCCTCGCGGCAACGGGCTGCACGTGGCCTATCGCGACTACCGGAACGGCGCTTACTACGGCATGTTCTACAACGGCCGCCTCTTCTAGGGCCGGCTGTTCGCAATCACTCTCAACGTCGATCCGCCGCCCTCCGGAAGCACTCGGGGGGCGGCGGTCTTGTCAATGAACAGACAGGTGCCATGAAGAATCCAATTGCAGTTCTCGTTCTTGTCGCAACGGTCGCCCTCGTTTTGGCGGCGCTCTGGCTTTTTCGGGAGAGCGGCGATCGGGCCGACGTGGCCGCCCGCACCGGGACCGGTAGCGCCCTGTGGGAGGAGGACGCCATCGATCGCGCCGATGGGGGGAACGACGAAGGGGACGAGCCCCGCTCGGCGGAGCGGATCCTGGTTCCGCCCGTTGTGGCTGTCGATCAGGCACCCACTGCCGTTGGCGGCATCGCCTACGATCCCGATGGAGCGGCGATGCCCTCGGTGATCGTCGCCTTCGAGCAGACCGATGCCGGGACCGATCGGTTCCGGCTCCACTCGGCCGTGGAAACGGGCGACGACGGCTCCTTTCGGCTCGAGCTCTCGGCGGGCGAATACAGGATCTCGGCCCACCTGCCCACCGAGCAGCGCAGCCACGATCTCTGGTTCGAACCCGAGACGATCACCGTCCCGCCCGAAGGCGAGATGGTTCGCCACATCCGGTTCGGCCGCCCGCGCGCCACGGTCTGCGGCACGATCACCACGGGGCGGGGCAAACCGTTCGACGTGGGTGTGGCGCTCTGCTCAACGGCCGGCAAGCACCTGCGCAGGACGAGCACCGACGCTGCCGGCTACTACGCGATCGACGGCGTCGCGCCCGGCGCCTACCGATTCTTCATCGAGAAGGGATCGAGTGTGGGGACGATTCTCCTCCCCTGGCGGGCGACGACGGCGCGGCAGCGGAGCGCCGAGCGGTGGCCGACGGTCACCGTTTCGGCCGGGGACGAGTCCGTGCGCCACGACATCACCCTGGCCGAATCTGTCACCGCCTCGCTCCGGATTTCGCTGCCCGGGCAGGAGGAGTTCCTCGAGGGGGGAACGGTTTTTTTGCGCGAAGCGGTCGACGCGGCCGCCGGTGCCGGCGCGCCCCGACTCGGTGAGCACCGTGTCTACGCCTTCCCCGTTGATTCCGACGGGACGACGGCGGCGAAGGTGCTCTATCCCGGCGACTATGTGGCTTTCTTCTGGGGCCTGCCCGACGGGCGGGCGCGGCCCGATCCCGCGAAGGTGACCGTTCCGCTCACACCGGCGGAGCAGACTGTGGACGTCGTCTTTGCCGGAGCCGCCGGCGGGGGGTGCGTCGAGGGGAGGGTCGTCGACCATTGGGGCAAGCCGATCGCGCGGGCGCGCGTCCAGCTCTGGGACGGGGCCGACGCGGCGCTAATCGAAAGTCTGTCGAACACCTGCGCGCGCGCCGAGGCGGTCTGCGACGAGGCGGGCGCCTTTCGTGTCACCGGCCTGAACCCGGGGGGCTACGTGGTGCGGCGCGACCGGCGTCCGATCAGCAACGACGGACCCCTGCTCATCGATCGGCGCGAGGACATCTCCCTGACTATCGGCGAGGAGAGGCGCGCTGCCGTCGCCTCGGTCACAGTCGAGGTCTATGCAGCGGCGCGCACCTCGCTGAAGGGAAAGCTCTCCGGCGCCAAGGTGTCGATCCCGCTTCATGTCAAGGCGACCGTCCAGCCCGACGCGGCTTTCGAGGAATTATATTTCTGGGCCAAGGTCGATCGAGAAGGCGCCTTTGGATTTCGGCTCCTCCCAAAGTCGGACAATCCCGTGAAACTCGAGGTGTTCGCCCACATGGGATCGAGCGGGCGGGCACTTTTCGCGCACGCGACCGTGCCCTTTCCCGAGAACGAAGCGGAGACCATCATCATCGCTCGCTAGTCGCGAGTAAGTAGAGCTTTGACGCTATCGAAGTTTTCTGATCTAATAATCCTCCATGTCCCATGAACTTAGAGATGTGTCGACGCTTCTCGAGCAGTGGCATGAGGGAGAAGAGTCGGCCTTGCACGCTCTGATCGAGGAACATCTCCCTTGGGTGCGCTCCCAGGTGCGCGCACACCTGACACCGCTCTTGCGTGCCAAAGCCGAAAGCGTCGATTTCATGCAGGACGCCGTTCTCCAGTTCCTGCGATTCGCCCCCCGGTTCAGCGTATCCGACTCGATGCATTTCCGCGCCCTGCTGCTCAAGGTCGTGGAGAGCACGCTCCACAACAAGTACGACTGGTTCACCGCCAAGCGGAGGAGCATTTCGCGCGAGCGGCCATTGCCGTCCGATTCGGTCCTCAGTCTCGACTCCCCGCAGAAGCGCCTGGCCACGCCGAGCAAGATGGCCGAGAACAACGAGCGCGAGGCGTGGATCCGTCTCGGCCTCGAGTTTCTCGATGAGGACGATCAGGAGATGATCGTGCTCAGGCAGTGGGAGGGCTTGTCCTGGGTCGAACTCGGCGAAAAGCTCGGCATCTCGAAGGACGCGGCCCGCATGCGCTACAACAGGGCCGTGGACCGGCTGTCCGATAAGATCTGGGATCTGCGCAGCGGGAACCTGGACAAAGTGCTGTGAAGCATCGCCCCCGCAGCCACCCTCCAACTAGACCTCTCCGAAGCTGACCGCAATCCAAGCGAAAGAAAAGAATCCCACAAATTCGCCTCGTCGTGCGTTCGGATCGCCTTCGTTTGCTTTTTCTAACTCCAGGATCGAACGGAGAGTTCATGGTGAACCCTCACTCGACCCAAAGGAGTTGAAAATGAGAGAGATACGTAAATATTTACCGGCCTGGAAGATCCTGATCGTGTGTGCGGTTCTGCTGTCGCTCCCTATGCTCCCAAGCTGCGGAGGAGGCGGCAGTTCCGGGAAGAAGGTGCCGAGGGCAGACACGAAACCACCGGCGATACTCTTCACCCAGCCTGCCGACGGCGAGACGAATGTCTCCCCTTACGCGGCGATCGAACTCGCTTTCAACGAGAAAATCGATCCGAAATCGATCGGCCAGGCTTCGCTGGAGGTGGAGGATTCCGCCGGAGCGGTCGCAGGCCGGGTGCGGCTGGCCAACGGCAAGAAGAGCCTGATCTTCGAGCCGGACGCCCCGCTCGCTTACGGCGAGACGGTCCGCGTCAAGGCGGCGGCGACGATCAAGGATCTGGCGGGCAACAAGATCGGCGCCGGTGTCGCGATCGGTTTCGACATCGCCGGTCTTCCACATCCGGAGCAAATCAGCGGCAATACATCAGCCCATCACTACAACCAGGCGGCTGTGTTCGCCGACAACGGCGACGGTTTGCTGGTCTGGGAGACCGAGCACGGGAATTCGTCGAACCGTCTCTACTGTGTGCGTTACGACCACACCGTCCCAGGTTGGTCCGAGGAGGAGGAGTTGATTTCCCTCAGCCTCGGCGCCAGGGATCCAGCGGTCGCCTCGAAGGGCGACGATATCGTCTTGGTCTGGAGGACGGGCAACCACCAGATCTTTTCGCGCCGGCTCTGCCGGGGTGTCTGGGACGATCCCGTCGAGCTGAGCTCATACGGGTGGGATCCCTGCATCGCGGAGAGCGGCGACGGCTTTCTGGCACTCTGGTCCGAATCGTACGACCTGCGCGCGTGCGTCTACTCGCCCGACACCGGTTGGGGCGCGCCGCTCTGGGTCAGCCAGGGATCGACGATGCCGTACGACATCAGTGTCGCCGCTCTGGGCGTCTGCAATTGCGCCGTCTACAATCGGGCCGGCGGGGTCTATGCCTTGCGCTACAATGCTTTCACCGGCGAGTGGACCGATGAACAGCATCTCGGCACATCGAACAGCGTTCATGCGCCGCAAGTCGCCGCAATGGGGGCTTCGCCGACCACGGGATTCGTCGCAGCCTGGTACGACGGCTCTCAGGGGCATATCGCGTCGAGCTTCTCCGATTACGATCTCGGCGGGTGGCACGGACTGGCCCCGCTCAGTATGTGGGATTTCGATTTCTCCGAGCCTGTTCTCGCGGACGGAGGGGGATACACCTACCTGGGCTGGTGCGAGAACACGGCGTCGCTCGGCGGGGTGTTCACCGCGGTTCTGCTTCCCGTGTCCCTGCAATGGTCGGTGCAGGGAATTTACGCAGGCTCCGATTCTGTAGACAGCCCGAGCGTTGCGGCCACCGGGGGAGACTTCGCCGTGGCTTGGAGACAGGCCGATGGCTTGGGACACGACATCCGCGCCTGTGTCAACAACAGCGCCAAGATCAAGCTCGACTTCGGGATCGGCGCCGCTCTGAACCCTCACGTGGTCTCCTGCGGCGACACTTTCTTCGCGTCGTGGAATCACAAGCAACCTGACGGCATGGACCGCCTCTTCGGAGCGCGATACGTCGAATACAACGGCGGCTGGGATTACGAAAACCACGACGGCCTTTCGAAGGGCGATCATCGGGGCGAATCCCAATCCCCCGTGGCCGCGGTGGACGACACGGGCAGGCTGCTGGCCCTCTGGCAGCAGTACGACAGCGGAAAATGGCAGATTCACGGCAACTTCTGCGAATCGGGGATCTGGGGAACGCCCTTTCTTCTCGCCGATCGCGGTGAGAAGCCGCAGGTCGCCTCCAACGGCGAAGGATTTCTCGCGGCCTGGGGTGTCTCGCCCCAAGATCCGGACTGGAGAGAGCAGATCGCGATGCGCCTCTACAGCGGCGGTTCGTGGAGCGAGATCGAGATCGCGAACACGGACCAGAGCGACATTTACGGGCAGCATCCCATCGGACTCGCGTCGGACGGAGACGGATATCTCCTCTCTTTCTTCCAGTACGTGATCCAGAACAGCACGCGCAAGAGGGGGGTTGTTTCCAGATACTATGATCCCGCGCAGTCCCAGTGGGGCGATCTCGAACTCCACGAGTGGAGCGAGAGCCGCCCGAGAGAGATTCGCACGGTCTCCGACGGCGCCGGTTTCAGCGTCGTGTGGAATCAGCACGAGGGATCGGGATACAGCGGATTATTGAATCTCAAGGCGCGTGTCTTCGACGGGACGGTTTGGGACGCGACCGCCACGATCGAATCGATCGACGACGATTTCCATTTCTTCGATCTGGCCTCGGACGGACAGGGATACGCCGTGATCGCCGAGGGGATCGCCATACGTCACGACGGCGCCGCGTGGCTTCCGGAGGAAGAGATGACGCCGAGCTCCGTGCGAGAGAGCTATCTCGCCTCGAACGGGAGCGGGTACGCGGCGCTGTGGCCGAGCATGGACTATCCCGGCTACGAGGAACTCAGGGTAAAGATGTTCGATGGGTCCCAGTGGGGATTCGACATCGTGCTCGAGTCGGAGCAGGGCCGAGTCGAATATCCGTCCATCACGTCGAACGGAACGGGCTACGCCGTGATCTGGCCCCAGGGCGCGGCCGGAGGGCGCGACCTGTGGGCGTGCACCTTCGGGCGGACGGCCTGGAGGGGCGCCTTCTGTCTGGCCGGAGGAAGCTGCGCGGTGTCGGAAGTGTGCGCTGTGAGCAGTGATCTCGGATACTCGGCCATCTGGACCGAAGATATCACGGCCGGTGTCGGCGTGCACTGCGTGAAAGGGGCTGTCTCGTTCTGAAAAGATCTGCGAAAAGGAACAAATCGGTCGGGAGATAAACAATGTCAATCGTGAAAACCATCATGCGATCGATAACCAAGGGATTCGAAGCTCTGGGCGGCAAGCAGCCGGGCCACATGATCGGCACACCGCTCCGATTCGGGCTCTCCTACCTCCTCGGTTTCGTCCTCATCTATGCCGGCTGGACCGCGTACGAGCGCGTGGAGTGGGAGATCTTCCGGATGAAAAACAAGGATGCCGTGGTCGAAGCGCGCGCGCTCATCCAGGCGAAGACGGGCGGCGAGGATCCTGATTTCATGGACAGGGAAGAGATCGAGGCCTTCGGCGCCTACGATGACAGCGAGTGGAACGACCGGGTCAGGCCCGCGTGGTACATGATCGAAAAGTACGATCGGTCGCCGCACAGGTATTCACCGAGGAAGACGGCCGCCGGGGGATTCGCAATCCTCTTCTCGGCCTTCCTCGTCTTCTTTTGGGAGGGACGGCTCCGGCGCCGCACGTGGGCCGAGGAGGACGAGATGCTCCGTCGCTACAAGCTCGAAAAGAATCGGAGAGTTTGATCCCGTCGAGCAAGTTAAATGCCCCGCCCCGTTTCAGTTCTCCAGCACGTCGCGCAACAGAGTTTCGATTCGATCCTTCAGAACCCGGTCCCAGAGAGGTTCGAGCGCGGAAGGGAGCGACTCGCTCAGCGGACGCTCCCGGTTCTTCCGAAGCCGCTCGATGCAGGCGGCGAAGATTTCCCCTTCCAGGCCCCCGATGCCAGCCCCGAGCGCGAGACTTTCTTCCGCGGTCAGGGTGCGCAGCGATTGGGCTGTCTCGTAAAGGATGTCGCCCAGAATCGACTCGCCCTCGAGCAGCGCCAGGCAGTCTTTTCGGAAGCCTTCGGTCGAGAGCAGCCTGATCCCCTTGGCGGCAAAAGCTTTGGCCATCCGGGCATCGACGAGTGTCAGAAGATGGGCGGTCGCGCAGAATCCGACCGGGCCCATCCGGTTCGATTCGTAGAGACGCTGCAGCTCCGCGCGTGCGTACAATCCCTTTCCGCGGATCATGAGCAGGCTCTCGCGGATCAGCGTGCAGGGCCACGATCG
>Ga0180430_10000981_pt1 | contig 29414 bp, 25 predicted proteins | sample SS_ome_9_FD_132999 | JGI IMG/M metagenome (GOLD analysis project Ga0180430, IMG submission 132999) | Hypersaline lake sediment archaeal communities from the Salton Sea, California, USA - SS_1_S_2 metaG | ecosystem: Environmental > Aquatic > Non-marine Saline and Alkaline > Hypersaline >... | reverse complement strand
TGAAGACGCGGTTCGAGGCGCTCGACATCGGTCTCGTGCTGGTCGACGGGCCGGTGAGCCCGGTCCAGCAGCGCAACCTCGAGAAGGAGTGGGGCCTCAAGCTTCTCGATCGGACCGGCCTGATCCTGGAAATCTTCGCCGACCGGGCGCGCACCCGCGAGGGCGTGCTGCAGGTCGAGCTTGCGGCGCTGAGCTACCAGCGCACCCGGCTGGTGCGCGCCTGGACCCACCTGGAGCGTCAGCGCGGCGGGCTGGGCTTCGTCGGCGGGCCGGGCGAGACCCAGATCGAGGCCGACCGCCGCGCGATCGACGAACAGATGGTGCGGTTGCGCCGGCAACTCGCACGGGCCGTCAAGACCCGCGAATTGCACCGCGCCGCGCGCCGCAAGGTGCCGTTCCCGGTGGTCGCGCTGGTGGGCTATACCAATGCCGGAAAGTCGACCCTGTTCAACCGGCTGACCGGCGCCGCGGTGATGGCGAAGGACATGCTGTTCGCCACGCTCGATCCGACGATGCGCGGCCTCGTCCTGCCCGACGGGCGCAAGGTGATCCTGTCCGATACCGTGGGCTTCATCTCCGACCTGCCGACGGAACTTGTCGCGGCGTTCCGCGCCACGCTCGAGGAGGTGCTGGAGGCCGACCTGATCCTGCATGTCCGCGATATCGCGCACCCGGAAACCGGGGAACAGGCCGCCGACGTGCGCGACATCCTCGAGGGTCTCGGCGTCGCCGGGGGCGTCGCGCAGATCGAGGTCTGGAACAAGATCGATCTCCTGCCGGCGCCCGAGCGCGAGGCGCTGCTGGCGCAGGCGGCGCGCAGCCCGGCGGTGGAACCGGTCTCCGCCGTGACCGGCGCGGGGCTCGACGGGCTGGCGCGGGCGATCTCGGCGGCGCTGGCCGAGGCGCGCGGCACGGCGGTGATCGATCTGCCCTTCGCCGCCGGCCGCCGCCGCGCCTGGCTGCACGATCAGGGCGTGGTGCTGGACGAGGCGGAAACCGACACCGGCCACCGTCTCACGGTGAGCTGGACCGAGGGCCAGAAAGCCCGGTTCGCGCGGCTCGGCGACGACTGAGATCGTTTTGGTCGGGAAATATCCTCGGGGGGCGCCGCCGCAGGCGGCCGGGGGGCAGACAGCCCCCCGCGCGGACCGCGCCGTCACTCCGGCGGCACGAGCCGGGTGATCCCGGCCGAGGCCGCGCGCGCCAGCGCCGGGTCGAGCGACATCGGGATGTATTCGCCGCGCCGCCACAGGTCCGACAGGTCGTCGTAATGCCGGCTCAGCGGATGGCCCGACTGCCCGGTCGAGATGATGAAGACCGAGGAGTCCGGATCGGCGAAATCGTAGACGCCGCGATAGCCCGCGCCATGGGTGGACCGGTAGGGGTTCGGGCCGCGCCCCGCGGTGAGCCCGCGCATCAGCGTGTTGTCGCCGCCCGAGGTCGATTGCCGGATGTTGACGAACCATTTCAGCACCGGCACCTCGCCCAGAACCGGATGGTCGTGCGTGGCCTGGTGCGCGTCGCCCCAGCGCCAGCTTTCGATCGTGCCGCCGAAGCGCTCGCTCAACTCCACCAGCGCGTCGTCGAGCGCGAGTTGCGCGATGTCGGTGCAGGTTTCCTGCGGCGAGGATTGCAGCACGTCGCACCAGCGCGACGCGCCGTCGATATCGCGGAACACGCGTTCCAGGAACAGCGGCCGCAGGCTGGTGAAGTCCCCGGCCAGCGGGCCAAGCTCGTCGCGGATGAGCCGCTGCTGCAGCGCCCGGACCCAGGCGGCGTAGATCAGGGGCTCGGGCAGGTGCTCGCTCATCTCGCCGTCCCAGGCGGCCAGCAGTTCCAGCGCCCGTTGCCGCCGGCGTTCGGGCGTGCCCGCGGGCGCCGCCTCGCCGGTGAACCACAGGTCCGCGCCGATCAGCGGCAGGAGCGTGCGCGCGGTGGGCGAGACGATGTCGAGCTGGGTGGCGATGAAGCTTTCGCGGCTGTGCACCTCGCGCTCCTGCATCAGCCGGCGCCAGCGCTGCACCCGGTCGCTGTCGCCCCAGGCGAAGGAGACATGGTTGGGGAACGGCGCATCCACGATCTTGTTGTTGGTGTTGCCGACGATGCCGCCCTCGGGATCGGCGAAGCGCGGGTTCATCTCGTAGGGCAGGGTGCCTTGCCAGCGGTTGATCTCCTTCCAGCCCGGGGCCGGCATCCGGCCCCGGGTCTCGTGGCCCGGGTCGCGCGCCGGCATCCGGCCGACCAGTTGCATCGCCACGCCCTCGGCGTCGGCCAGCGTCAGCATCTGCGACGGGGCGACGACCCGTTCGCCCGCGGCGATCGCCTCGGCCCGGCTGCCTGCGCGCATTATCCCGAGAACCGCGCTGGCCGAGGTGTCGGCCGGGTCCAGCAGCGTCCAGCCCAGCGCGGCGACATGGCCCGGCGGCGTGACCGAGGCCAGATCGTAATGCGTGCCGGGCAGGACCGGGCCGTTCTGCGTCCAGCGCAGGGTGATCGTCACCGGCTCGGCGTCGCGGACCTCGATGATCGAGCGGCGGGTATCGAAATCCGTCCATCCGGCGGCGGTGCGGTAGCGGGTGGGATCGGCCGGGTTCAACTCCTCGATGAACACGTCCTGGTCGTCGAGATAGGCACTGGTCAGCCCCCAGCCCAGATCGGCGTTGCGCCCGACCAGCACCAGCGGCACGCCGGGCAGGGTGCCGCCGATCACCCCGCCCGAGGCCAGGTCCAGCCGCGCGAGGTACCAGGTCGAGGGCGCGGAAAAGCCCAGGTGCGGATCGTTGGCCAGCAGCGTGCCGCCGGCCGCCGACCGCGCCGGGGCCGCCGCCCAGGCGTTCGAGGCGCCGCCGAAACCCGCGCGCGGGAACGGCGACAGCGCATCCCCGGCGATCCGCAGCGCGGCCCGGTCCGGGCGGATGCCCGGCATCAGCTGCGCATAGGGCGGCAGCGCCGCGGTGCCCGGTCCGGGCACGTCGGGCAAAAGATCCGCCGCCCAGTCCGCCGACAGGGCCGAGACGCGGGCGGCCAGCACCTCCTCCTCCAGGTGGGTGGACAGGCGGATGCCCATCAGTTTCAGGATCGCCAGCGAATCCGCGGGCTGCCAATAGGCGATGGCGGCGGGGAACAGGAAGAATTCCGGCGCGCCGCGGCCCAGCGCCTCGGCATTGACCGTCTCGATCCAGGCGTTGACGCCCGCGGCATAGGCCTCGAGCGCCGCGCGCGTATCGGCGTCCTGCGCGGCGACGGAGCGGGTGGCAAGACCGTAGAGGTCCAGCCGTCGCATCAACTCGTCGACCCGCACGGTGCGCGCGCCGAACAGTTCCGACAGCCGGCCCTGCGCGGTGCGCCGCAGCATCATCATCTGCCACAGCCGGTCCTGCGCATGGGCATAGCCGAGGCCGAAGAACACGTCGGCGTCGTCGTCGCCGAAGACATGCGGCACGTTGGCGGTGTCACGCACGATCTCCACCGGCGCGGCGATCCCGTCCACGCGCGCCGTGGCGTCGTAATCGGGCAGCGACCCGGCCGCGAAATAATAGACCAGCGCCAAAGCGGCCACGAGCAGCGCGACGAGCGCGGTGACGATGCGCGAGAGCCAGCGGAAGGCGGTGACCATGACGGGCCTCGGGCGAAGGGCGGTTGACGGCGTATCCCGGGCGGGTAACTAGGGCAGGACGGGATAATTCGCAATGACCGTGGGAGGGCGCGATGGCCAAGGTGGCATTTCTGGGACTGGGCGTGATGGGGTATCCGATGGCGGGGCACCTGGCCGCCAGGGGCCACGAGGTGACGGTCTACAACCGCACCGCGGCCAAGGCCGAGGCCTGGGTGGCCGAGCATGCCGGCGCCCATGCCGCCACGCCGCGCGCGGCGGCGGTGGGCAAGGATTTCGTGATGGCCTGCGTCGGCAATGACGACGATCTGCGCGCGGTCTGCACCGGGCCGGACGGCGCCTTCGCCGGGATGGCGGCGGGCGCGATCTTCGTCGATCACACCACCGTTTCCGCCAAGGTCACGCGCGAGATGGCCGCCGAAGCGGCCGGGGCCGGCATCGGCTTCGTCGATGCGCCGGTGTCCGGCGGCCAGGCCGGCGCCGAGAATGGCCAGCTGTCGATCATGTGCGGCGGCCCGGAAGACCAGTATGGCAAGGCCGAACCGGTGATGGCGGGCTATGCCAAGATCTGCCGTCGGCTGGGCGACAGCGGCGCGGGGCAGCTGACCAAGATGGCCAACCAGATCGCGATCGCCGGGCTGGTGCAGGGCCTGTCGGAATCGCTGCATTTCGCCGAGAAGGCGGGCCTGTCGATCGAGGAGGTCGTCGAGGTGATCAGCCAGGGCGCGGCCGGGTCGTGGCAGATGGCGAACCGCTACAAGACGATGGCGGCGGACGATTACGATTTCGGCTTCGCGGTGGACTGGATGCGCAAGGATCTGAACATCTGCCTGTCGACGGCCGACGAGACCGGGGCGAGCCTGCCGGTCACCGCGCTGGTCGACCAGTTCTACAAGGACGTGCAGAAGCTCGGTGGCGGGCGCTGGGACACCTCCAGCCTGATCAAGCGGCTGCGCGCGCTCGGCTGACCGGGCATCGGGCGGAAACCGAAAGGGGCGCCGCACGGCGCCCCTTTGCCTTTCGTCCCGGATGTCAGGGAATGATCCGGGTGTATTTCGTGCCTTCCAGCGTCGCGCCGGCGATCAGGCCGGACTGGCCGAAGACGATGGCGATCACCGGCGCGAGCGCCGTCGTCGTTTCCGCCCCCAGCGCGCCGCCGCCCGAGGGCACGGCATAGCGCACGTCCGCCCCGGCGGCGAAGCCGGGCGAGGCGCGGAACCCGGCCAGCGCCTCCGGCGTCATGAAGAACAGCGCGTGGGCATACTGCTGCGCGCCGATCTGGAAGCCGAAGCTGGCCGAGGCGGCAGAGTAGTAATCCACCGTCACGTCGTCGATCCGAAGCGCGCCACGCCCGTAGGCGCCGCCGAAGCCGAAGCCCGCCTCGGTCATCAGCGGCATGTAGAGCACGCCCGAGGCCTTCTGCATCAGGTCGCGGGTGCCGGGATAGTTCGCCATCAGGTAATCGCGCGTCGCGTCCACCCGCGCGTCGATCCGGGCGCCGCCATCGCCGCCCACGCCGTTGGCGCAGCCCGCCAGCGCCAGCGCGCCCGCCGCGAGCATGAAATGCCGCCGATCTAGTGTCATATGCCTGCTCCACCATCTGTCCCGCCCCGTCAGCCGGGCGGGTTGTCGCTAAACCTAGTGGAAAACCGGGGGCCTGTCACCCAGTTCATGTGTCGGCCCGGCCGCCCGGCGGGGCCTTGCCGGTCAGCCGGCGGGGCCCAGAACCGCGGCCGCCTCGGGCGCGAAATAGGTCAGGATCCCGTCGCAGCCGGCGCGCTTGAAGCCCAGCAGGCTTTCCAGCATCACCTCGTCCCTGAGCCAGCCGTTGCGCATCGCGCCGGCCAGCATCGCGTATTCGCCCGACACCTGATAGGCGTAGGTCGGAACGCCGAAGGCGTCCTTCACCCGGCGGCAGATGTCGAGATAGGGCATGCCCGGCTTGACCATCACCATGTCCGCACCCTCGGCGAGGTCGCGCGCGACCAGCCGGATCGCCTCGTCGGAATTGCCGGGGTTCATCTGGTAGGTCTTCTTGTCGCCCCTGAGCGCGCCCGAGGCGCCGACCGCGTCGCGGAACGGGCCATAGAAGGCCGAGGCGTATTTCGCGGCGTAGCTGAGGATCGTGACATCCTTGTGCCCCTGCGCCTCCAGCGCCGCGCGCATCGCGCCGATCCGGCCGTCCATCATGTCCGACGGGCCGAGGATGTCGGCCCCGGCCTCGGCCTGCGCCAGCGCCATCTTCACAAGGGCCTCGACGGTTTCGTCGTTCAGGATCACCCCGTCGCGGACCAGCCCGTCATGGCCGTTGGCGTTGTAGGGGTCGAGCGCGACATCGGTCATCACCGCGATTTCCGGCACCGCGGCCTTGATCGCGCGGACCGCGCGGTTCGACAGGTTGTCGGGGTTCCAGGCCTCTTCGCAGCCTTCGGTCTTCAGCGCGGGATCGGTATAGGGAAACAGGCAGATCGCCGGAATCCCCAGCCGCGCGGCCTCTTCGGCGGCGCGCTTGCAGCCCTCCACCGTGCGCCGGGTGACGCCGGGCATCGAGGGCACCTCGGCATCGGCGCCGGGCACGTCGGTCACGAAGACCGGCCAGATCAGGTCCGTCACGCCCAGACGGTGTTCCTGCGCCAGATCGCGCAGCGCGGCGCTGCGGCGCTGGCGGCGGAAACGGGCGGCGGGGAAGGGGGCATGGATCGGGGTCATGGCGGGCACCGGGGCGTGGCTGGACAATCGCCCTCAGCGGTGGCACGGAACGCCGCGCCGGACAAGGCCGAAACGGCGGGCCGAAAACCCGCGCCGCGCCCGGACTTGGCTCTGGCATCCGCCTGCGCCCGCGCCTATCGTCGCCGGGCTTGGTCAAGGGTCACGGACGGAGACGGGTTTGGAGGTCGTGCAGACGATTTCGGAGCTGATCGACCTCAGGTCGTTCTCCAACGTGTGGTACTGGATGGCGCTGGCGGTGACATGGTCCTCGGCCTCGCACTGGGTGCTGGGCGTGCCCTGGGACATGGTCAGCCGCGCCCGGCGCCGCGGCGGCCGGGCCGAGGCCGACATGGAGGCGATGGTCCGGATCAACGTCAACCGGCTTCTGGGCATCGGCCGCACCGCCGGGCTGGTGCTGGTGGCCGGGGCGTTCTTCACCTATACCACACTGGCGGTGCTGGGCTTTTTCTACGGCAACCAGTTCTGCCAGGCGCTGTTTCTGCTGCTGTTCCCGCTCAGCCTCGTGTTCCTGTGGTCGCTGGCGACCGCGCGCCGGATCGAGGCCGGCGCGTCGACGGGCGAGGCGCTTTACGCCCGTCTCGTCGGGCACCGCCGCCGGGTGCAGGGCACCGGTTTCGTGGCGATACTGGTCACCGCGCTCTGGGGCATGTTGCAGAACTTCCAGGCCTCGGTTCTGGGCGGTTGACAACGCCGCGGGGCGGGGTAGGTCAGCGCGGGTGACACGACCCGACCACATCCTGTGTTCCGGCGCCCCCGAGGGGTTCGACGCGCTGGTGCTCGCCCGCGAACTGGCGCGGGGCGCGCCGGTCATCCACGTCGCGCGCGACGACAGGCGGATGGCGGCGATGCGCGCTGCGCTGGCGTTCTTCGCGCCCGAGGCCGTGGTGCTGACCTTCCCGGCCTGGGATTGCCTGCCCTATGATCGCGTCTCGCCCAATCCCGATGTCGCCGCGGCGCGGATGGCGACGCTGGCGGCGCTGGCGCAGGGCGCGGTGCCGGGGCCTTTCGTGCTGCTCACCACGCTGTCGGCGGCGATGCAGAAAGTGCCGGCGCGCGAGGTTCTGCGCGCCGCGGCCTTCCATGCCCGCGTCGGCGGACGCGTCGATGAAACGGCGCTGCGCAACTTCTTGGCGCGCATGGGATTTTCGCAAACGCCCACGGTGACGGAACCGGGCGATTTCGCGATCCGCGGCGGCATCTTCGACATCTATCCGCCGGGCCAGGGCGGGCCGGTGCGGCTGGACCTGTTCGGCGACGTGCTCGACGGCGCGCGGCGCTTCGATCCGGTCACCCAGCGCACCACCGAAAAGCTGCATGCGGTGGAGCTTGCGCCGGTCTCCGAGGTGATCCTCGACGAGGCCGCGATCACCCGGTTCCGGCAGAACTACCGGCTGGAATTCGGCGCGGCGGGCAGCGACGATCCGCTTTACGAGGCGGTGAGCGCGGGCCGCAAGCACGCCGGGATGGAACACTGGCTGCCGTTCTTCCACGACCGGCTGGAGACGCTGTTCGACTACCAGCCCGAGGCCGCGGTGCTGATCGACGAGCAGGTCACGCCGCAGCGGCTGTCACGCTGGGAAGGGATCGAGGACCAGTACGACACGCGGCTTGAGGCGATGCGCCGCAAGGACCGGCTGGACACGGTCTACAAGCCCTGCCCGCCGGGGCTTTTCTATCTCGACGAGGCCGGCTGGAACGCGGCGCTGGCGGGCCGCCGCGCGGTGCAGCTGGGCACGCTGCCGCAGCCCACCGGCCCCGGCGCGATCGATGCCGGCGGCCGGGTGGGGCGCAATTTCGCGCCCGAACGCCAGGACGAGAAGACCAGCCTTTTCGGGGTCCTGGCCGATCATCTTCGGGACCGGCGCAAGGCCGGCAACGTGGTGCTGGCCAGCTATTCCGAGGGCGCGCGCGACCGGTTGCAAGGGCTGTTGGAAGACGAGGGCCTCGGCGGCGCCGTCGCCATCGCCGATCATCGCGGGATCAGTGGCACCGGCGGGCTCTACCTTGCCGTCTGGCCGCTGGAGGCGGGGTTCGAGGGCCCGTCGGACGAGGGCCGGCTCACGGTGGTCGCCGAACAGGACGTGCTCGGCGACCGGCTGATCCGTGCGCCGAAAAAACGTCGCAAGGCCGAGAACTTCCTGACCGAGGCCCAGACACTGTCGCCGGGCGATCTGGTGGTGCATGTCGATCACGGCGTCGGCCGCTACAAGGGGCTGGAGACGATCACCGCGCTCGGCGCGCCGCATGAATGCGTCTGGCTGGAATATGCCGGCGGCGACCGGCTGTTCCTGCCTGTGGAAAACATCGACCTGCTCAGCCGCTACGGCCACGAGGAGGGCCTGCTCGACAAGCTCGGCGGCGGCGCCTGGCAGGCGAAGAAGGCGAAACTGAAGGAGCGGATCCGCCAGATCGCCGACCGGCTGATGCGGATCGCCGCCGAACGCCACCTGCGCAAGGGCCGGGTGATGGAGCCGCCCGAGGGGCTGTGGGACGCGTTCTGCGCGCGCTTTCCCTATACCGAGACCGACGACCAGCTGCAGGCGATCGACGAGGTGCTGGCCGATCTCGCCTCGGGCACGCCGATGGACAGGCTGATCGTCGGCGATGTCGGCTTCGGCAAGACCGAGGTGGCGATGCGCGCGGCCTTCCTCGCGGCGATGTCGGGGGTCCAGGTGGCGGTGATCGCGCCCACCACGCTTCTGGCGCGACAGCATTTCAAGACCTTCGCGGAGCGGTTCCGGGGCATGCCCGTGACCGTGCGGCCGCTGTCGCGCTTCGTCTCGGCCCGCGACGCGACGGCGACGCGCGAGGGGCTGGCGGACGGCACGGTGGACATCGTGATCGGCACCCACGCGGTGCTCGCCAAGGGCGTGCGGTTCGCCAATCTCGGCCTTCTGGTCGTTGACGAGGAACAGCATTTCGGTGTCGCCCACAAGGAGCGGCTGAAGGAATTGCGCTCGGAGATCCATGTCCTGACGCTGACCGCCACGCCGATCCCGCGCACCCTGCAGATGTCGCTCACCGGGGTGCGCGACCTGTCGATCATCGCCACCCCGCCGGTCGACCGGCTGGCGATCCGCACCTATGTGTCGGAATTCGACGCGATGACGATCCGCGAGGCGCTGTTGCGCGAGCATTACCGCGGCGGCCAGTCCTTCTTCGTCGTGCCGCGCATCGCCGACCTGCCCGAGGTCGAGGCGTTCCTGCGCGACGAGGTACCGGAGATCAGCGTGGTGGTGGCGCATGGCCAGATGCCGGCCGGCGAGCTCGACGACCGGATGAACGCCTTCTACGACGGCAGGTACGACGTGCTGCTGGCCACCACGATCGTCGAATCCGGGCTCGACATCCCGACCGCGAACACGATGGTGATCCACCGCGCCGACATGTTCGGGCTGGCGCAGCTCTACCAGATCCGCGGCCGGGTCGGGCGCGCCAAGGTGCGGGCCTACTGCTTCCTGACGACGAAGCCGCGCGCGCCGCTAACCCCGCAGGCGGAAAAGCGGCTGCGGCTGCTGGGCAGCCTCGATTCGCTTGGCGCGGGCTTCAACCTCGCCTCGCAAGACCTTGATCTGAGGGGCGCGGGCAACCTTCTGGGCGAAGAACAATCGGGCCATATCCGCGAGGTCGGCTACGAGCTCTACCAGGCGATGCTGGAGGATACGATCGCCCGGCTGCGCGCCGGCGAGATCGCGACGGTCGAGGATGACGGGCAATGGGCGCCGCAGATCAACCTCGGCGTTCCGGTCCTGATCCCCGAGTCCTACGTGCCCGATCTCGATGTCAGGCTGGGGCTTTACCGGCGATTGTCCACGCTGCACACGAAGGTCGAACTGGAAGGCTTTGCCGCCGAACTGATCGACCGGTTCGGCGAGGTGCCGAAAGAGGTCAACACGCTGTTGCTGGTCGTGCGGATCAAGACGATGTGCAAGCGCGCCGGGATCGGCCGGCTCGACGGCGGGCCGAAGGGCGCGGTGATCCAGTTCCACAACGACAGATACGCCGATCCCGCCGGGCTGGTGGATTACATCCAGCGCCAGAACGGGCTGGCCAAGGTCAAGGACAACAAGCTGATCGTGCGGCGCGACTGGGCCGGCGAGGCCGACCGGATCAGGGGCGCCTTCGCCATCGCCCGCGACCTCGCGCAGCAGGCGTCCGGCGACAGGCCGAAGGCGGCGCGCTGACCGGCCGCCCGGGTTCGATTTTGGTCGGGAAATATCCTCGGGGGGCGGCGCCGCAGGCGCCCGGGGGGCAGACAGCCCCCCGCCGCGGCGGTCACACCCCGCGCACCGTCCGCCGCATCAGCGCCCAGGCCAGGCCCGAACAGGCCAGCGTGCCGATCAGGATCGGCCGCGCCGTGCCGTCGAAGGCCAGCCCGATCGGCACCGCGATCACCACCGACACTGCGGTGGAAATCGCCGAGACGACCGAGGCGGTGGTGCCGGCGATATGGCCCATCTTCGCCATTGCCAGCGCGTTGAGATTGCCGAAGGTCAGGCCGGCCATCAGAAAGACGCTGGTCGCCCAGCCGAAGAACGCCCGAAAGGCCGCCCAGCCGGGCAGGAGGCCGCCCCACAGCGCCGCCAGCATCGCCGCCGAGATCGCCGTTTGCAGCGCATAGGCCGTCAGCGCCAACCTGCGCATCCCCAGCCGCATCACCAGTTGCGCATTGGCGATGGTTCCGACCCCCGAGATCAGCGCCATCGCCGCGAACCAGATCGGAAAACTCTCGCCCTTTCCGTAGGTTTCGGCGAACAGTTGCTGCGCCGAGGCCAGCAGCGCCAGCATCTGGCCGAAGCCCAGCGTCAGCACAGCGGTGTAAAGCCGCACGTCGCGGTCGCGCAGCACCTCGGCCATCGCGGCGCCGATGGCCGGCAGCCGCAGCGGGCGGCGGGCGGCGGGCGGCAGGGTTTCGGGCTGGCGCAGCATCAGCCAGCCAAGCCCGGTCAGCGCGAAGGCCACGAAGGCGGCGAAGATGCCGCGCCAGCCGGCGAAACCGGCAATCGCCTGGCCCAGCGCCGGCGCCACCGCCGGGATCAGGATGAAGATCGTCATCACGAAGGAGGTGACGCGCGCCATCTCGCGCCCGGCGTAGAGGTCGCGCACCAGCGCCAGCCCGGCGATCCGCGGCCCCGAGGCGCCCAGCCCCTGCAACAGCCGCGCCAGCAGCAGCATCTCCAGCGTCTGCGCCAGCGCCGCCAGCAGCGACCCCGCGACATAAAGCCCGACCCCCGCCGCGATCGTCGGCCGCCGCCCGATCGCATCGGCGACCGGGCCGACGAACAGCGTGCCAAGCCCGAGGCCGAGCACGAAGCTGGTCAGCACCAGTTGCGCGCGGTTCGGCGCCTCGGGGGCAAGCTCGTCCGCGATGGCGGGCAGGGCGGGCAGCATCGCGTCGATGGAAAACGCCACCATCGCGAAGAGCAGGGCGAGCATCGCGGTGAATTCCGGCAGCGGCAGGCGGCGCGCGGCGGCTGCCGCGATGTCGCTCACGCGGCACCGCCGGCGGCGAGTTCGTCGATCACCCGAAGCCACAGGTCGGGCGGTTGCGCGCCCTCCACCGCGTGGCGGCCGCCGACGAGGAAGGTGGGCACGGCGCGCACCCCGCGGGCGCGGGCATGGGCGTCGCGCGCGGCGATCTCGTCGCGGTCGGCCTCGCCGGCCAGCAGCATCTCCAGCATCGCGCGGTCGAGCCCGGCCGAGGCCCCGACATCGGCCAGCACCGCGGCGTCGCCGAGGTCGCGGCCCTCGCTGAAATGGGCGCGGAACAGCGCGGCGACGACCGCGGTCTGCCGGCCCTCCAGCCCCGCCCAGTGGATCAGGCGGTGCGCGTCGAGCGTGTTGGGGGTGCGCGCGATGGCGGCGAGGTTCAGCGCCAGGCCGGCCTCTTCCGCCGCCGCGACGACCGGCGCATAGGCCCGCACCGCGCCGTCGCGGCCGCCGAACTTGGCCTCCAGGTAGGCGGCCCGATCCATGCCGCCGGCGGGCATGTCGGGGTTGAGCTGGAACGGATGCCATTCGACCCGGAACGGGTGATCGGGGCGCGCCTCCAGCGCGCGGTCCAGCCGGGCCTTGCCGATATGGCACCAGGGGCAGATCGGATCGGAAAAGATATCCAGCGTGATCATGGGCTTGCCTCCCAGGTCTTGCGCAGCGCGCGACGGTCGATCTTGCCCGTCGCGGTCTGCGGCAGGGCGGGCAGCGGACGGTAGAGCCGCGGCTGCTTGTAGCGCGCGAGGCAGGTTTCGGCATGGGCGGCGAGCGCCGGCTGCTGCGCCGGGCCGGTATGGGCGAGGCCGATCACCCGCACGCCGGGCCTGACCTCGACCTCGACCGCCGCGACCTCGCCGGCCCCGGCACAGGTGGCCATCGCCGCCTCGATCTCGAGCGGCGAGACCCGGATGCCGCCGGCATTCATCATGTCGTCGTCGCGGCCAAGATAGGCGATCGCGCCGTCCTCGGCCATCGTCACCGTGTCGCCGGTCACGAACCACGCGCCGCTGTAGCGCGCCGCCGTCTCTTCCGGCGCGCCGAGATAGCCCAGGAACAGGCCCGGATCGTCGCGATGCACGGCGAGGATGCCGGGCGCGCCGCGCGGCACCGGCGCGCCGTCGGGGCCCAGAACCGCGACGCTGCGGCCCGGCTGCGGCCAGCCGATCGCGCCCGGCGGCGCCGGCCGGCCCGGCGCGGCGGAGACGAAGGTGGAACATTCGGTCATCCCCAGCGCCTCGTAGACCGGCCGGCCCGTGGCCGCCTGCCAGGCCGCGCGCAGCGTCTCTGGCAGGCTTTCGCCGGCCGAGAGCCCGTGCCTGAGGCGCGGCAGGTCGAGCCTGTCATGCTGCCTGAGGATCCTGCGGTAGATGCCCGGAGACGAGGCGAAAATCGTCGCGTCGAAGCGCCTGAGCAGCAGCGGCAGCGCGGCCGGGTCGAGCCCCGGCGCGGGGATCAGCGCGGTCGCGCCGGCCGCCCAGGGATCCATCAGCCCGGTGCCCATCGTGTAGGTCCAGTTGAACGATCCGGCATGCAGCAGCCGGTCCTCCGGCCCCAGCCCGTACCAGCCCTGCCACATCATCCGCCGCGCCCAGACCGCGCGATGGGCATGGACCACCGCGCGCGGCCGGCCCGAAGAGCCGGAAGTGTAGACGATATAGGCCGGCCGGTCGGGATCGCCCGGCACCGGGTCCAGCGCCGGGCCGTCCTGCGCCGCAAGCACCTCGGCGCCGGCGACCACGGCGGCGGCGCTGTCGGGCGGCAGGGCGATGCCCGGATCGGCGAGCACCAGGCCGGGCCGGGTTTCGGCGGCGATCAGCGCCACTTCCGGTTCGGTCAACAGCGCCGAGGTCGGCACCGGCACGAGGTCGGCCGCCACCGCGCCGAGGAAGGCGACCGGGAAGGCCGGCCCGTTGCCCAGCCGCAACAGCACCCGGTCACCCGGCGCAAGGCCGCGGTCGCGCATCATCCGGGCGGCGCCCAGCACCGCCGCGCGCAGCCGCGCATGGCTCCAGCGTTCGGCGCCGGTCGGGCGCAGGATCTGCAGCGCGCTGCGGTCGGGCCGCGCCGTCCCGGCGGCCAGCACATGGGCGGCAAGGTTGAACGGCGCGGGGCAGGGCGCCGGCGGGGGGCCGTGAACGACGGACAGCATGCGCCCTGCTACGCCGCCGCCGGGGGCGTTGCAAGCCGCGCGGAATTCGCCCAGATACGGGGCCAAGCCGCAGGAGCCCGCCCGAGATGAACGATCCCGACCAGACCCGGATCATCCGCATCGCCCGCGCCGAGGGGGCCGACGAACCGGCCGAGCCGCTCAACCTCGGTGTCCGGGTGCGCGAGTTGCGCAAGGCCCGCGGCTGGACGCTGGAACAGGCGGCGGGCCAGGCCGGGCTGGCGCGTTCGACGCTGTCGAAGATCGAGAACGGCCAGATGTCGCCGACCTACGAGGCGCTCAAGAAGCTGGCGGACGGGCTGGCGATCACGATCCCGCAGCTGTTCACCCCGCCGTCGAACACCCAGGTGACCGGCCGGATGGTGGTGACCGTGTCGGGCGAGGGGCAGGGGCAGGCCACCGCGACCTATGAACACGAACTTCTGGCCGGCGGCCTGACGAAGAAACGGATGCTGCCCTACCGCGCGCGGATCCGCGCCCGCCGGCTGGAGGAATTCGGCGGCTGGGTGCGGCACGACGGCGAGGAATTCCTGCATGTCCTGACCGGGATCGTGCGGCTTTACACCGAGTTCTACGAGCCGGTGGACCTGCGCCGCGGCGACAGCGCCTATTACGACGCGACGATGGGCCACAACGTGATCTCGGTCTCGGAAGAGGACGCGACGATCCTGTGGGTGACGAGCCTGGTCTGACGGCGGGGCGGACCGGCCGGTGCCGCGCGGGGGCTTCGCGCCCCCGGGTCCGGCCGGTCCGGCCGGACCTCCCCCGCGGGATATTTGAAGACCAAAACCCGGTGGCGGCGCGGCGGGCGGATCAGTCGCGGCTGTCGTCGCCGTAGCGCGCGTCGTCGTCGAATTCGTCCTCGCCCTCGGGCAGGAACTTGCCCGACAGCTGGATCGAGTGATCGTCGTGGCGCGGGTCCATCACCACGTCGGAGGGCAGTTCGCCGACCAGCCAGTCGCGGATTTCCTGCGCGGCCTCGGCGGGCTCCTGTTCGGTCAGCCCGGCGATGTAGCGCACGAAGGCGCGCTGGTCGCCGTCGATATCCTCAAGCTCCGCCGCGTCGGCCTCGGGCCAGCGGTCGAGGATCGCGTCGAAGAACGCGGGCCAGTTGTCCTGCACATGGTGCCACTTCATCTCCGCCTCCCCGGACCGGTGCCCCATGGCGCAAGGGTGCCACCAAGCCCCCGGTCTGAAAAGACAATTCTTGGCGCGGAGATCAGAACATGCTGCGCACGGAACGCGCACCGGCGGAAACGTCCTCGCCGATGCCCTCGACCGTGTTGCAGGCCGACAGCGCGACGAGCGCGGCGACGGCGAAGACGCGTGCGAGCATGATCACTCCTCCCACCACCAGACCTCGGGGACGAAACCGGGCCAGTAGCCGTAGGCCGGCACCGCGTCGGGATAGCGCAGGGCGCGATGATGCGCAACGCGGGCCTCGGGCGAGAACCAGAACGGAATCACGTAGCGCCCGGCGGTGAGGATCCGGTCGAGCGCGCGGGTGGCGGCGATGAACTCCTCGCGGCCGCCGGCGTTGAGCATCTCGTTCACCACCGCCTCGACCGCCGGGCTGTCGACGCCCATCCAGTTCCGGGTGCCCGGTTCCGTGACCCCGGCGCGGCCCCAGTACAGCAGCTGTTCGTTGCCCGGTGAAAGCGACAGCGCGCGGGTGTAATGCGCCATGCCGAAATCGTAGGTCTTGGTGCGTTCGGAATACTGCGCGCTGTCGACCGCGGTGACCGTGACCTGCATCCCCAGCCGCTTGAGCGATTCGACGTAGATATCCGTGATCGCGGCGATTTCCGTTGCGCCCTGGTTGAGCAGGATCTCGAAGGCGAAGGCCGCGCCGGCGCCGTCGCGCAGCACGCCGGCGGCATCGACCGTCCAGCCGGCCTCGGCCAGCAGCGCGGTGGCGCGGCGCATGTTGGCGCGGTTGACCTCGGTGCCGTCGGCCACCGGCAGGGCGTAACCCTCGATCGTGCCGGGCACGAGCCCGTCGGCCCAGGGCGCCAGGAGCGCGGCCACCCGGCCGCTGGCCGGCCCCGGTTCCATCCCGAGGACGGAGTTCGAGAAATACGAGGTGATGCGGGGATCGGTGCCGTTGTTCAGCGTGCCGTTGATCAGTTCGAAGTTGAACGCCAGCGTCATCGCCTCGCGCACGCGCCAGTCGGCGAAGACCGGCAGCCGGGTGTTCATCACGAAGCCCGAAATGCCGGAGGGGCGGCGGTGCGGAATGGTGCCTTTCAGCACCCGGCCGTCACGGACCGCCGGGAAATCGTACTGGCTGTCCCATTTCGCGGCGTTCCATTCCGCCCAGATCGTGACCTCGCCGGCCTTGAACGCCTCGAACACCACGCCGGCGTCGCCGAAATAGTCGTATCGGATCTCGTCGAGATTGTGCCGGCCGCGGTTCACCGGCAGGTCGGCGCCCCAGTAATCGGGATCGCGGCGGAAGCTGATGAACCGGCCGGGTTCGAAATCGTCGACGACATAGGCGCCGGAGCCGATCGGCACCTCTAGCGAGCTTTCGGCGAAGTCGCGGCCGGCCCATTGCGCCTTTTTCAGAACCGGCCGCATGCCCATCAGCAGCGCCAGTTCCCGGTCGGCGGTGTTGAAGGTGATCCGCAGGCTGCGCGGCCCGGTGGCCTCGATCCCGGCGACCTTGTTCCAGGCGGTGTGGTAGCGCGGGTGACCTTCGGTGCCCAGCGTCTCGTAGCTCCAGATCACGTCCTCGACCGTGACCGGGCTGCCGTCGGAGAATCGCGCGCCCTCGCGCAGGGTGAATTCCACCCATGTCCGGTCGGGATCGGTGGTCACCGATTCGGCGAGAAGGCCGTAAAGCGTGAAGGGTTCGTCGATCGAGCGGGCCATCAGCGACTCGGCGACATGGATGCGCATGCCCCAGGGCGCGGCGCCCTTCAGGATCCAGGGATTGAGGCTGTCGAAGCCGCCCGACTCGCCGAAAATGATTCGGCCGCCCTTGGGCGCGTCGGGGTTGGCATAGGGCAGGGCCACAAAATCCGGTGGCAGCGCCGGGTCGCCATACATAGCTATGCCATGGCCGGGCTGTGCCGCCGCGCCGGTGGCCAGCGCCGCCGCCATCAGCCCGCCCCAGATTGCCGCCCCGATCCCTCGCATCCGCCCCTCCGCTCTGTCGCCCGGTTTCTTCGCCTCGGGCAAGGCTAGTCGGGTCTGCATGTCTTTTCAAACTTTTGGCTTGGCCCACCGGCGCGTTGCGCGTATAAGTTGGGGCACTGCTCGATAGGTTTCTTGCCTGTATGAAACCTGCCTCATGACTTAGCGCCCGCCTCTGGCGGGCGTTTTTTTCTTGGGCCTTCGCGGCGTGGAAATCCCCGTCGGCGCCGCTAGGATCGGGCCCGAACCGCAGGGGAGAATCATCATGTCACAGGCACGTCCGCTCAGCGGCAGAATCGCCGTCGTTACCGGCTCGAATTCGGGAATCGGGCTGGGCGTTGCGCGGGAACTGGCCCGCGCCGGGGCCGATGTGGTGCTCAATTCCTTCACCGACCGGGACGAGGATCACGCGCTCGCGAAGGAGATCGCCGGGGAGTTCGACGTGGCGGCGCGCTATATCGCCGCCGACATGTCCGACCCGGCCGCCTGCCGGCGGCTGGTGGAGGCTGCCGGGGCCTGCGACATCCTCGTCAACAATGCCGGCATCCAGCATGTCTGCGCGGTCGAGGACTTCCCGGTGGAGAAATGGAACGCGATCCTCGCGATCAATCTGTCGTCGGCCTTCCATACCACCGCCGCCGCCTTGCCGATGATGCGCAAGGCGGGCTGGGGCCGGATCGTCAACATCGCCTCGGCGCACGGGCTGACCGCCTCGCCCTACAAATCCGCCTATGTGGCGGCCAAGCATGGCGTCGTCGGGCTGACCAAGACCGTCTCGCTGGAAACCGCGGGCCAGTCGATCACCTGCAACGCGATCTGCCCGGGCTACGTGCTGACCCCGCTGGTCGAGGCGCAGATCCCCGACCAGATGAAGACCCACGGCATGGACCGCGACACGGTGGTGCGCGAGGTCATGCTCGCGCGGCAGCCGTCGAAGCAGTTCGCGACCGTGGAGCAGATCGGCGGAACCGCCGTCTACCTGTGCAGCGAGGCCGCGGCCCAGGTCACCGGCACGACGCTCAGCGTGGACGGTGGCTGGACCGCGCTGTGACGCGTCAGTTGGAGGCGGCGGCCGCGACGACCAGCAGGGTCATCAGGATGACCACCCAGCTGTCGTCGGCGCCCACGGCCTCGGCGATGACCTGGGGTTCCATGACGGGTTCGGCGTAGCCGCCCGCAAGGGCGGGCGCGGCGGCGACGGCAATGGTGGCGGCAAGAAAGGCGGTTTTCATCGGTGTCCCCCGAGTTGATTGGCAGCGCAGCGAGGGTAGGCCGCCGAAAAACCGCGGATCAAGCCTGACCCGGGATTCTTTCGGGGGATTGTTGCAGGCTTGCCGGGTCCGCCTCGTCGCGCGACGAGGGATAGACCAGCCCCGCCGAGATGATCAGCTTCGCGGCGTCCTCGACGCTCATGTCGAGCATGATCACGTCGCGCTTGGGCACGAACAGCAGAAAGCCGGAGGTCGGGTTCGGCGTGGTTGGCAGGAACACCGACACGATCGCCTCGTCATGCGGGATCCGGGCGTTGATCTCGCCCTTGGCCTCGGTCGAGATGAAGGCGATGGCCCAGATCCCCGGGCGCGGATACTGCACCATGCAGGCCCGGTCGAAATTCGATTCGGACTGGGCGAAGACCGTTTCGGCGATCTGTTTCAGCCCGGCATAGACAGACCGGACCACCGGCATCCGGTCCACCAGCCCCTCGGCCCAGCCGATCAGCGACCGGCCGATCAGCCCCTTGGCCGTCCAGCCGACGACGATGGTGAACAGCAGGAAAATGATCACCCCGACGCCGCGCAGGTCGATGCCGATATACTGGTCGGGCCGGTACTTGGCCGGGACGAAGGGCAGCACCCAGCTGTCGATCCAGCCCACCAGCGTCCAGATCAGCCACAGCGTCAGCCCGATCGGCGCGATGACGACCAGCCCGGTCAGGAACGAGGCGCGCAACCCGGCGAAGAACCCGCGCTTGCGCGGGTGCGGGTGCAGGTGCAGCGGATCGTCGTGATCGTCCATTGGGGTCTCCGGGCGGGACGCGCGGAATGTAGGGCCTTTCGGGCAGGCTCACAACGGGGCGTCCTGCCGCTGGGTGGCCAGTTCGCGGGAGATTTTCGCGGCAAGCCGGGCATTTGCACGCACGAGGGCGATATTCGCCGCAAGTGACCGTCCTTCGGTCAGGTCGAGAACCCGGCCCAGCAGGAAGGGCGTGACCTGCTTGGCCGCGATCCCGGCGCGCGCCGCCTCGGCCAGTGCGGCCTCGATCGCCGGGCCGATCACCCCGGCGGGGATCTCGGCCTCGGCCGGAATCGGGTTGGCGACCAGCTGGCCCCCGGCAAGGCCAAGCCGGGCGCGCATCAGATGCGCCGCCGCGATCTCGGCCGGGTCGTCGATCCGGAGCGGCGCGGCGAGGCCCGAGTCGCGCGACCAGAACGCCGGGAAGGCGGACTGGCCGACCGCGATCACCGGCACGCCGAGGGTTTCCAGCACCTCCAGTGTTTTCGGCAGATCGAGGATCGCCTTGGCGCCGGCCGCGACCACGGTGACCGGGCTTCGGGCGAGTTCGCGAAGATCGGCCGAGATGTCGAAGCTCGACTCCGCGCCGCGATGCACGCCGCCGATCCCGCCCGTGGCGAACACCCCGATCCCCGCGAGATGCGCGCAGATCATCGTCGCGGCGACCGTGGTGGCCCCGGTGCGGCCGGTCACGAGGCAGGCGGCCAGATCGGCGCGCGACAGCTTCATCGCGTCGCCGGTCTGCGCCAGCCGGTCGAGCGCGTCCGGCGCAAGACCCACGCGGATCGCCCCGTCCATCACCGCGATGGTGGCCGGCACCGCGCCCTCGGCGCGCACCTCGGCCTCCACCGCGCGGGCGGTTTCGGCATTCTCCGGCCAGGGCATGCCGTGGGTGATGATCGTCGATTCCAGCGCCACGACGGGCGCGCCCCGGGCCAGTGCGCGGGCGACTTCGGGGGTCGGGGCCAGCGGCGGGGCGGGTCCGGTCATCTCTGAACTCTCCATGGCAAGGCTATGCTTTTCATATGGAAAACTCGTCACGGCGATGGTGGCGGTGCGCCGTCACCTGCAACGTGCTCGGCCGCCGCGGCCAGCCCGCGCGCCAGCGCCGCGGCCCGGTCCGCCCCGGCGAGATCGGCGGCCATGTGGGTGGCCATGAACCTGTCGCCCGCCCCGGTGACGCGCGCGACCGGAACGGGCGGCGGCGCGGCCACCAGCACGCCGTCGCCGGCCATGCCATCGGCCGCCGGCGCGGCGCCATCGGTCACCAGCACCCGCCGCGCGCCGGCCGCGACCAGCCGCGCCGCGGCCTCCGGCGCGCCGGCGCAGGCCCGGCCGCAGAGGATCGAGGCCTCTTCGAGGTTGAGATACAGCGTCGCCCCGGCATGGCCCAGCAGCGGCGCCAGCCGCTCGGCCTTGCCGGGCGAGGCCGGCGCGACCCTGAGATCGGCCGCGGCGAAGAGCGGCGAGGCGGCGATCTCGGCCAGCAGTGCGGCGGTGAGGTTGCCGTCCAGCGCGACCGGCCCCGGCCAGGGCCGCGCGGCGCTGCCCAGCCGGCCGTCGGCCAGCGGCGCCAGGATCGCGGCGCCCGCGGCCTCCAGCGTATGCGCATCGGCGATCGCCGCGATCAGCCCGCCGTCGGCCTCCACCGCCATGTAGCGGTCGGTCGCCAAGCCCTCGGGCCGGTGAACATGGCCGGTTTCCAGCCCCAGCGCGGTGCAGGCGGCGAGCAGATCCTCGCCCTCGGCATCGCGGCCGATCGCCGTCAGCAGCGCCGGGCGCAGGCCCAGCCGTGCCAGCGCCATGGCGATGTTCATCGCCACCCCGCCCGGCAACCGGGTGATCCGGCCGGGCCGGTCGGCGCCCTGCGGCATCGGCTGCGGGCTGCGGCCGATGATGTCCCACAGGACCGAGCCGATGCACAGGATGTCGGGCGCGGAGGTCATGGCCCCTGCTAGCCGGCACCCTGCCGCCGGGCAAGCCCCAGCCGGGCTTGCCGGCGCGGCAATCCCGGCGCACTCTGGTGCCGGACGATTGGAGACCGGTGATGAGTGACGCATATGCAGGCCTGCCGCGGGCCACGATCGATTTCCTGACCGCCCTGGCCGCCCATAACGATCACGACTGGATGAGCGCGCATCGCGCGGACTACGAGAGCGCGTGGAAGGCGGCGGGGCTGGCGCTTGCCGCGGCGCTGGTCGCCCCGGCCGCGGATATCGGTCTTACGGTGGTGCCGAAGATCGACGGCAGCCTGCGGCGCCTGCACCGCGACACGCGGTTTTCGGCCGACAAGCGCCCGTTCCATGCACGGATGCACCTGATCCTCGCGGCCGGGGAGCCGGTGGGCCGGCGGCCGGGGGTGCATCTGGTGATCGGCCCCGACGGGTTCGACTACGGCGTCGGCGAATGGGCCATGGCGCCCGCCCGGCTGGCGGCCTATCGCGCGGCGGTCAGCGACGGCAGGCGGCGCGGGCCGCTCTTGCGCCATGTCGCGGCGGCCGAGGACCTGGGCTGCGCCTTCGACCCGCCCGACCTTGTCCGGCTGCCGCGCGGGCTGACCGCCGCGGGCGATTGGGAACACCTGTTGCGGCGCAAGCATTTCGTCTTGCGCACGCAAGAGCCGCGGCCCTTGCCCGCGGCGCTGTTCACGCCGGAGGCGCCCGGCATGCTCGCCGGGATCGCCGCGACGCTGGCGCCGGTGGCGCTGTGGCTTGCCGCGCTGGAGTGACGCCGCGCCGCGACCCCGCGATTTTTCGGCGAAAGATCGCCATGCCGGTGGCGGCGCGGCGGCAGGCCGGGCTTGCAATCCGTCGCGGCCCGCGCTAGACGCGCGCCACTTCACAGGCGGGGCTTGGGCCTTGCGGGGGAGACATCCCCGCGGGTCCGCCGGTTGGGAGCGATCCCTGATGCCCCGCCGAGGCGCGAAACCGGAAAGGAACTGACATGGCGCTTCCCGACTTCAATCTGCGTCAGCTGCTGGAAGCTGGCGTTCACTTCGGCCACCAGACCCAGCGCTGGAACCCGCGGATGGGCGAATTCATCTACGGCAGCCGCAACGGTATCCACATCATCGACCTGACGCAGACGGTGCCGATGCTGGACGCCGCGCTGAACGTGATCCGCGAGACGGTGGCCAAGGGCGGCCGCATCCTGTTCGTCGGCACCAAGCGCCAGGCGCAGAAGCCGATCGCCGACGCGGCCGAGAAATGCGCCCAGTACTACATGAACCACCGCTGGCTGGGCGGCACGCTGACGAACTGGAAGACCGTCTCGCAGTCGATCCAGCGGCTCAAGCAGATCGACGAGACGATGGCGCAGGGCGCCGAGGGCCTGACCAAGAAGGAACGGCTGGGCATCGAGCGCGAGCAGGCCAAGCTGCAGGCCTCGCTGGGCGGGATCCGCGAGATGGGCGGCCTGCCGGACCTGCTGTTCGTCATCGATGTCGGCAAGGAAGACCTTGCGATCCTCGAGGCCCGGAAACTGGGCATCCCGGTCGTCGCCGTGGTCGACACCAACTGCTCGCCCGATGGCGTGGATTACGTCATTCCCGGCAATGACGACGCCGCGCGGGCCATCGCGCTTTACTGCGACCTCGTCTCGCGCGCCGCGCTGGACGGGATGACCGCGCAGATGGGCGCCGCGGGCGTCGATCTCGGCGCGCTCGAGGCCGGTGTCGAGGAAGAGGCGCTGGCCGAGACCGCCGACGAGGCCTGAGGCCCCGTCACGGTATCGTCACAGGGCGGGGCTACGCCCCGCCCGACCCCTGTTCGAGAACTGAGGAGAGCCCCCAGATGGCTATCACCGCACAGATGGTGAAAGACCTGCGCGACCAGACCGGCGCGGGCATGATGGACGCCAAGAAGGCGCTGACCGAAACCGGCGGCGACATGACCGCCGCGGTCGACTGGCTGCGCACCAAGGGCCTGGCCAAGGCCGCCAAGAAATCCGGCCGGGTCGCGGCCGAGGGCCTTGTCGGCGTTGCCGTGGCCGATGGCGTCGGCGTCGCCGTCGAGGTCAATTCGGAAACCGACTTCGTCGCCAAGAACGAGGAGTTCCAGGCGATGGTGCGCGAGATCGCCGATGCCGCGCTCGGCGTGTCGGATATCGACGCGCTGAACGCCGCCCCGGTGGGCGGCAAGCCGGTGGCCGAGGTGCTGACCGACGCGATCGCCAAGATCGGCGAGAACATGACCCTGCGCCGGATGGCGCGGCTGGAGGGCGACACCGTGGTCTCCTATGTCCACAACGCCGCGGCCGAGGGCATGGGCAAGATCGGCGTGCTGGTGGCGCTCAAGGGCGGCGACACGGGCTTCGGCCGGCAGGTGGCCATGCATGTCGCCGCGACCGCGCCCGCCTCGCTGGGCGAGGCCGATCTCGACCCGGCGCTGCTGGAGCGCGAAAAAACCGTTCTGACCGAGCAGGCCCGCGAATCGGGCAAGCCGGAGGCGGTGATCGAGAAGATGATCGTCGGCCGGCTCAAGAAGTTCCTCGAGGAAGTCACGCTGCTGGGCCAGAAATTCGTGATCAACCCCGACGTGACGGTGGCCGAGGCCGCGGCCGAGGCCGGCGCCGAGATCACCGGCTTCGTCCGCGTCGCGGTGGGCGAGGGGATCGAGAAGAAGGAAGAGGATTTCGCGGCCGAGGTCGCCAAGACCCTCGGCGGCTGACCCGTCCGCGATCGCACAACGCAAAACGGCGCAGGCCCGGACAGGCCTGCGCCGTTTTTTCATGTCCGGCCCGAACCCTGCGGCCCGTTTCGAACGTGGCGAGCAGGGCCGGGAGCCGGCCCCCGCAAGGGCGTGGCAGCGGCCGCCTGACCGGCAGAAATACACCGGCCCAGAGCGGCACCGGCATCCCGGCCTTCCGACGCAAACCCCCGGAAAACCCCCGGGCTGATCCTCGCCGATGTTCCTGGCCCAAAGGCCACCACTCATGGAACGTCGCCAACTTGCCTTTCATTTCCACGGACACAAGGGCGATTTCACGACAAGGCGTCCTTATCCACAAACTTTCGGACTGGCTCAACCTACAGACGAAAGGATGTATGGGGATCCCCCGATTCCCGGGGCTCGGCTCGCGCCGACCGCCACAGCGCAAGGCTTCCCACGGCGGCCGGTCGTGCTAGAACCGGAATCGGTCAGGGGAGGCCGGAGATGGTTGAACGCAGCGACGTGGTGGTGATCGGCGGCGCGATCATGGGCGCCTCGGTCGCGTTCTGGCTGACCCGGCTGGCGCCGGGCATCAGGGTGCGGGTGGTGGAGCCGGACCCGAGTTATGCTAATGCTGCAACTGCATTATCGGTCGCCTCGATCCGGTCGCAGTTCTCGAACGCGATAAACGTGCAGATCAGCCGTTTCGGAATTGATTTCATTCGGAACTTCTCTTCCTGGACCGGGCCGGAGGGCGGCGTGGCCGATCTGGGGCTGACCGAGAACGGTTATCTCTTCCTGGCCGGAACCGAGGAGGGTGCGGCCACGGCCCGCGAAATTGCTGCGATGCAGCAAGGGCTTGGCGCCGCCACGGAGGTGCTGGACCGGGCCGCGCTGGCCCATCGCTTCCCGTGGCTGGCGCTCGATGACGTGGTCGCCGGCAGCTTCGGTCCGCGCGACGAGGGCTGGTTCGACAACATGGGATTCCTCGGCGGTCTGCGCGCCGCCGCCCGGGCCGCGGGAGCGGATTTCCTGGCCGATAGGGTCGTCGGCTTCACCCGGTCGGGCGACCGGATCGCAACCGTTCAACTCTCCTCTGGGGCGAGTCTGGAGGCCGGCGAGACGGTGATCTGCGCCGGCACCGGGGCGACCGGGCTGCTTCGGCTGCTGGGCGAGGACTGGCCGGTAGAACCCCGCAAGCGCACGGTGTTTCTGATCGACGCACCGAACGCCCGGCACCCCGGTGCGCCGCTGATGGTCGATCATCGCGGCTACTACCTGCGCCCCGAACACGGCCACTGGATCACCGCCACGGTGCCCGGGGATGACGGCCCCTGCGACCCGCGGGATTTCGACCCCGACCACGCGCAGTTCGAAGAGGCGATCTGGCCCGCGCTCTACGCTCGCGCGCCGGGGTTCGATGCGGTCAAGGTGCTGCGGATGTGGGTGGGGCATTACGATTTCAACCGGCTCGACCAGAACGCGATCCTTGGCCGTCACCCGGGCTGGCGGAACCTGCTGGTCGCCTCGGGCTTTTCCGGGCACGGGCTGCAACAGGCCCCGGCGGTGGGGCGCGGGCTGGCCGAGGTCATCGTTCACGGCGGCTGGCGCAGCCTCGACCTGTCGCCGCTGGGCGTCGCGCGGGTGCTGGAGGGGCGGCCCTTCGCCGAACGCGGGATCGTCTGAGGCGCGCCCTCAGCCGCCGTTGCGGGCAAGGTCGCGCCGGCCGGCGGCCAGGGTGCGGCAGGCCAGATCGGGGGCCAGCGCGCGCATCGCGTCGAACTGCGTGAGGAACACCCCACCGGTCAGGTCGTGCAGGAAATGGCTGCGCTTCAGCCGGTCCATCACCGGGCCCTTGACCTCGCTCAGGTGCAGGGTGACGCCGGCATCGGCCAGCCTCTGGTTGATCGCCTCGAGGCTTTCCAGCGCCGAGGCGTCGATCTCGTTCACCGCCGAACACATCAGCACGACATGACGCAGCGCCCGGTTCGCGCCGACCTGCGCCTGCACCGTATCCTCGAGGAACCGGGCGTTCGGGAAATACAGGCTTTCGTCGATCCGGATCGTCACGACATCCGGCGCGGTGACGACGGCATGGCGATCGACATTGCGGAAATGCTCGGTGCCCGGCACCTGGCCGACGATCGCGACATGGGGCCGCGAGGTGCGGTAGAGATGCAAAAGCAGCGACAGCGCGACCCCGGCGACGATCCCGGCCTCGACCCCGGCGGCGAGGGTGACGAGGATGGTGGCCGCCATCGCCGCGGCATCGGCGCGGGAAAACGCCCATGTCCGGCGCAGGGCGCCGAGATCGACGAGGCTGAGCACCGCGACGATGATCGTGGCCGCCAGCGTCGCCTTGGGCAGGAAATAAAGCAGCGGGGTGAGGTAGAGGGTCGCCAGCGCCATGCCGATGGCCGTGAAGGCGCCGGCGGCCGGCGTTTCGGCACCGGCGTCGAAATTCACCACCGAGCGGGCGAAGCCCCCGGTCACCGGGAACCCGCCGGAGACGGCCGAGCCGAGGTTGGCGCCGCCAAGCGCGATCAGCTCCTGATCGGGGTCGATCCGCTGGCGCCGCTTGGCCGCCAGCGTCTGCGCGACCGAGATCGTCTCGACATAGCCGACGATGGTGATCAGCAGGGCCGGAACGGCGATCTGCGCCCAGAGCGACAGATCCAGCGGCGGCAGCGCCGGGGCGGGCAGGCCGCGCGGCACGTCGCCCACGATCGCCACGCCCGCCGCCTTCAACCCGAAGAGCCATGTGACGAGAACGGTGGCGGCAACGGCCACCACCGGCGCGGTGCGCGACAGAAGCCCGGCGCGCCGGGCGGGCACACCGCGCGCGGCGAGGAACCGCTTGAGCCCGCCGCGCGACCAGGAGAGGAACGCGGTGGCGGCGAGGCCGATCGCCAGCGTCGGCAGGTTGACCCTGTCGAGCCCGGCAAGCAGGCCGCCGAGGATCTCGATCAGGGTATGGCCCGAGGTCGGCACGCCCAGGATATGCTTGAGCTGGCTGGCCGCGATCAAGAGGCCCGAGGCGCTGATGAACCCCGATATCACCGGATGGCTGAGGAAGGCGGCGAGGAAACCCAGCCGCAGAAATCCCATCGCCAGCAGCATCAGCCCCGACAGGAAGGCCAGCGCGATCGCCGCGCCCAGGTATTCCGGCGTGCCCTGCGCGGCCAGTTCGCCCACCGCCGCCGCGGTCATCAGGCTGGCCACCGCGACCGGCCCGACGGCCAGCGCCCGCGAGGTGCCGAGAACGGCGTAGACCAGAAGCGGCGCGATCGAGGCGTAAAGCCCGACCTCGGCGGGCAGGCCGGCCAACAGCGCATAGGCCAGCGACTGCGGGATCAGCATGATCGTGACGATCACCGCCGCGATCATGTCATTGGTCAGCGTGTCGCGGCCATAGCTGCGGCCCCAGTCGAGGATCGGGAAGTAACGCCGCATTCCGGCTTGCCTTTCTCGAAAAACGGGGCGGCCCGGAGGCCGCCCCAGTCGCCGGCCTTCCGGCCGACGGGGAGGTTCCTGCGCGCCGTCCTCACAGCCCGTTGACGGGCACCTTGAGATAGGTCTTGCCGTTGTCCTCGGCCGGCGGCATCTGGCCGGCGCGCATGTTGACCTGCAAGGACGGGATGATCAGCCGCGGCATCGCCAGCGTCGCGTCGCGCTCGGTCCGCATCCGCACGAAATCCTCCATCGGCTTGCCGGCCCCGACATGGACGTTGAGCGCCTTCTGTTCGCCCACCGTGGTTTCCCAGGCATAGGTATCGCGGCCCGGGGCCTTGTAGTCATGCCCGACGAAGACACGGGTTTCGTCCGGCAGGGCGAGGATCTTCTGGATCGACTGATACAGCGCCTCGGCCGAACCGCCGGGAAAGTCGCAGCGCGCGGTGCCGAAATCGGGCATGAACAGCGTGTCGCCGACGAAGGCGGCATCCTCGATCACGTAGGTCAGGCAGGCCGGCGTGTGGCCCGGCGTGTGCAGCACCCGGCCCTTGAGGCCGCCGATCTCGAACCTGTCGCCCTCGACGAACAGCCGGTCGAACTGGCTGCCGTCGCGCTGGAACTCGGTGCCCTCGTTGAACACCTTGCCGAAGGTGTTCTGCACCACGGTGATCTTTTCGCCGATGCCGATCTTGCCGCCGACCCGCTGCTGCAGGTAGGGCGCGGCCGACAGGTGGTCGGCATGGACATGGGTTTCCAGCACCCACTGGATGTCCAGCCCCTCGGCCTTGACATGGGCGATGACCTCGTCGGCGGACCGGGTATCGGTGCGGCCCGAGGCATAGTCGAAATCCAGCACCGAATCGATGATCGCGGCCGCATTGCTGTCGGGATCCTTCACGACATAGGTGATGGTGAAGGTCGCCTCGTCGAAGAAGGCCTTGACCAGCGGATGCTTCAGTCTGGTCGCTTCGGTCGTCTCGGCAGTCATGGGAATCCTCCGCTTCGTTCCTGCCCATCATATAGGAGCCGGCCAACACATATCAAGTTTTGAATGTATCAGCCGAGCAGGTCGGAGACGAGGCCGGGCAGGGCGCCGAAATCGGCGAAGGCGCGGCTGTGCGGCAGGTCGGCGACCGGCGTCTTGCGATAGCCCTCGGTGAACAGCGCGAAGGGCAGGCGGGCGGCGCGGGCGGTGTCGGCGTCCACCTCGCTGTCCCCGACGAACAGCGCCGGCCCGCCGCCCGCACCGGCGACCGCGGCATGGAGCGGCGCGGGATCGGGCTTGCGCACCGGCAGGCTGTCGCCGCAGATCACCGGATCGAACAGCGCAGCGAGGCCGAGATGGGCCAGCACGGCGCGCGTCGGCGCGGCGGGCTTGTTGGTGCACAGTGCCAGACGGTGGCCGGCGCCGCGCAGCGCGTCGAGCGCCTCGGGCACGCCGGGGTAGGGGCGGGTCAGGTTCACCGCCGCCTCGTAGCGATCGAGAAACCCGGCAAGGATACGGCGATGCCGCGCCGGGTCGTCGCCCAGCCCGCGCAGCGCCATCGCGCGCGTGACGAAGATCGCCGCGCCGTGGCCGACGCAGTCGCGCGCCTCGGCAAGGGTCAGGGCCGGCACACCCTCGTCGTCCAGGGCGGCGTTGGCGGCGACATGGATGTCGGGGGCGGAATCGATCAGCGTGCCGTCGAGGTCGAAGACCAGCGCGGCCAAGTCAGGCCGCCTTCCACTTGATCGAACAACCCATGCTGGCCACCTGCTCGGCCGGGCCGTGGCCGGTTTCGGCGACCTGCCGCATCGCCTCGTAAAGCTCGCGGCGGGCGTCGGGCGGCGCGGGGCGGCTGCCCGAGGCATCCAGCCGGCCGCGATACTGAAGCCCGAACCCGGCGTCGAAGCCGAAGAAGTCCGGCGTGCAGACCGCGCCGTAAGCCCTTGCCACGTCCTGGCTTTCGTCGAAGAGGTAGGGGAAGGTAAAGGCGTGTTTCGCCGCCTCCGCCCGCATCGCGTCGAACCCGTCCTGCGGATAGGCGATGGCATCGTTCGACGAGATCGCGGCGACGCCGATGCCCAGCCCTTGCAGGTCGCGCGCGTCCCGCACGATCCTGTCGATCACCGCCTGCACATAGGGGCAGTGGTTGCAGATGAACATGATCAGCGTGCC
>Ga0180430_10000978_pt1 | contig 29440 bp, 22 predicted proteins | sample SS_ome_9_FD_132999 | JGI IMG/M metagenome (GOLD analysis project Ga0180430, IMG submission 132999) | Hypersaline lake sediment archaeal communities from the Salton Sea, California, USA - SS_1_S_2 metaG | ecosystem: Environmental > Aquatic > Non-marine Saline and Alkaline > Hypersaline >... | reverse complement strand
GCCGAACTGCTCATCTGTCTACCACCCGACTGGAATCTGGTCCAGAAGGCTCTCCAGGACTCGAATTACAACGGGCCTATCGTCCTTCTTAAAACACTGGCCCGCATGCCACACGAATACTCCACCTGGCTCGGCTTCGGCCACACTATTCCAAACGGAGACCCTGCCAAACCCTACGCCAACAATACTCAACTGACTGGTGCCATCCTGATTCCACCGATCTTCGCAGGCGAGGAGTTCTGCCAGTTGGAATTGAGCGACAAGACGATCAACTTCTATTCAATTGTGCCGCTGTATCCTCAGGAAATGGACCTGAAACTAAAGACAAATGCGGACACAATCTTTGAGAAGCTGGATCGCAAGTTCAGTGGAATTCCATTCTTGACTGAACCAGATCGACCTAATGTTGCAAAGAGCCGGTTTGGCTTCTTCTAACACTCCGGATTCGATCTGGACCGTTGTTTCTTCAACTGCGGCTCGTTCTTCATTCGGATGACTGAACTGCAACTGTCGCTGAATAGCCCACAAGCACGAGATGCGTATTACACTGCGTTGCGGTTACGGACGACGTGATCGAACGTGTGAATCAGGCATCTCCACGAGCCTGAACCTACAATCAAAAGGTAAACCCCTCTCATACCGTGCCATTTGGCGATGAGACATCGATTTCCGTTGAAGGTATGGACGAGAGGCCTGACGCAATACGTGGCAATCAATTTGCCTGGCAATGGTCGGAATGATCGACCTGGCTCCCTGCCCCCGTGGGCATGCAGAATCCCGCAATCAGTCCTCTTCCTCCATCGTCGACCAGTCCACCAGTTCGATCTCGGGACGGACCACCTCGGCAAACCCAATCCTCTTGCTGGTCTGGATGCCACGACCACCGCGAGAAGTGACCTGATACTTCTGTTGCCCGAACGATACCGTCTTGCCGGTTGTGTTTACCACACGCAGGCAGTCACTGGGGCGAGCCAGTTGCACAGTGCCCAGCACTTCGTCCTTTTCATCGATCTTGATTCCCCGAACCCCCTTGCCTGCGTTCGTCAGCATTGGAATTTCGTCGAGAGAGAAGTGAATCACACGTGCTGACGCACTGGCAATCATGCAGGTTTCGGCATCGGTAATCAGCTGACAATCAACGACTTCATCGCCTTTTCGCAGACGACAGTATTTGCGACCGGCCTTTGTGGATGCCGTACGGAAACCATGGTACGGAATTGTCAGAACCTGTCCGCGTTTTGTTGCCACCAGCAGGAGTGGCCCCCATTCTTCGGAGTCATCATCGACTGCCTCGATAAAACGAGCATCTGTCGTCAGGGCAGACACAATCGTCGCGCCGTCACTCAATCTGACATGTTTCGCGACCGGTTCGCCGTAGCCCGATGACACCGGAATCTGGTCAATCGGCACCGTAAACGCAACGCCGTCCGAACTGAACATCACCACGTTATCGAGTGTACTGCCAGGGACTACAGCGCGCACGACGTCACCTTCACGAACTCGTGTTCGGGACACGCTCGCCAGCTGATTGACGCGCTTGATCCAGCCTTCTCTGGTAATCACCACGTTCGTGTTTTCGCGAACGATGTACGCAGAGGGATCAAATTCTGTGATCTCGTCAGCAGACCCAAAGTTGCTCTTTCGTCGGTCTCCAAACTGACTGGCGACCTCTTCCAGCTCCGTCTGAATCAGCTTCCACATCCTTTTGGGAGACTTAAGTAGTCGTTCGATTCGAAGAGCTTCGACCCGCTTCTCTTCCAGCTCTTCCAGAATCCGATCGATCTCCAGCTGGGAAATACGATACAGCGCGAGTTCCAGAATCGCGTCCGTCTGGATCGCGTCGAGTGGAAACTTCTTCATGAGCTTCTCTGCAGCATCCTTCTTGCCTTTACTGCGTCGAATGATTCTGAGTGCCACGTCGAGGCCATCAAAGATGATCTCGAATCCTTCCAGAATATGAATGCGACGCCACAGCTGTTCCAGCTGATACTCCAGCCGACGCCGCACCGTCTGCATTCGAAAATCAAGAAAGTGCTGTAGCAGATCTTTCAGGCTGAGGACGCGTGGAACGCTGGTTCCGTGACTATCCGGCACGAGTGCGGTCGCGTTGTAACTGAAGTTCTGTTCCAGCGCCGTATGGCGAAAGAGATACGCCATCACGGCTTCCGGATCGGCTCCGCTCTTCAGTTCCAGGACAACACGCAAACCATGTTCTTCGTTCGTTTCGTCGTTCGCATCAATAAGCTGAGGAATCTTGCGGGACGCAATCAGTTCACCAATGTCACTCAGCAGGGCACCACTCGTGACTCCGTAGGGAATGGAGTAAATCACCAGCCGGTTTCGCAGTTCCTTTCTGCCATCTTTGTCGAATCGCCATTCCCCTCGAAGTTTGATCGACCCTTTTCCCGATTCGTACGCTTTCCGCAGATCGGTTCGCTCAGTCATGATACGACCACCCAAAGGGAAATCCGGCCCCTTGACGTACTTCATCAATTGAGCAACCGTTGCGTCAGGTTTGTTGATCAGGTGGACACAGGCTTTGGTCACTTCATTAAGGTTGTGCGGGGGCATGCTGGTCGCCATCCCCACAGCAATTCCCTGCGTACCATTCACCAGGAGGGCGGGAAATCGCGCCGGTAAGACCGAAGGTTCTTCTGTTGCCGCATCGTATGTCGGCCGCATTTCGACCGTGTCGTACCGCAACTCATTCATCAGCTGTTCAGCCAGCGCCGACAACTTGGCTTCTGTGTACCGATCTGCAGCCTGACGCAAGCCAACGATCGATCCGAAGTTCCCCTGGCCGATCACCAGTGGATACCGGAGCGTGAAGTCCTGTCCAAGTCTTACGAGTGCATCGTAGACAGCGTCACCACTGTGAGGGTGATAGGACCCCGTTGTGTCACCACAGATCTTGGCGCACTTTCGCGTCTTTCCATTGGCCAGCAGGCGGAGGCCATCGTACATCACGTACAGAATTCGTCGCTGGACGGGTTTCAGCCCATCCCGAACATCCGGCAGAGCGCGTGAGGTAATAACAGACAGCGCATAGTTGAGATACCGGCGCCGAGTCTCACCACTGATGGGAACAAACTGAACATCACCGGCGTCTGACAGATCGTTGTCAAACAGTCCAGGTTCACCATTTTTGCTACTGGATGATTTCCTGCGTGCCAATCCACACTCCTTTTGCCTGCTGCGTACTTCGCCGGTCGCCCGTGAATAATTCGACGGTCCGAGACTGCGTTAGTCGTCCAGCCCCCACTTGCCGTCCCAGCGAACGAAGCCTTCAATGGCTTCGTATTCGGCCAGACCAAGTGCATCATAGTCGGCGGCTGTTGCCGCATTTCTGGACTCCGCACGCTGCCAGAATTCTCTCATATCCGAACCTGGGAACAGTGCGCGATCTTTTTGTGATTCGTGCTTAAAGATCGCCTGACGCTTACGTTCCACTTCTTTGGGACTCAGAGGCACCGCCATTTCAATCTGATCGATCGGCCACTCCTGCCATGCTCCCCGGTACAGCCAGACTTCGCTGGTTTCATACCAATCATCATTGCGACACTCGTCGCACGCCAGAATGATGGCTTTGAGACAGGTTCGGTGAGTTCCATGAGGATCCGACAGGTCGCCCGCCGCATAGATTTGATGTGGCTTAATCTGACGCAACAAATTGACAATGATCTGGATGTCATCCGGTCCGAGCGGTTCCTTGCGAACGCGGCCGGTTTCATAGAACGGCAAGTCCATGAAATGCAGTTGCTTGTTCGGAACACCGCACATTCGCGCTCCGGCACGAGCTTCCCCGCGTCGAATAATCGCCTTGAGTTTCTGAATCTCCGGGCTGTCGACCTGCCCAGGTTCCTTGTGACGCAGAAACTGCTCAACGTGAGCCTCGAGTTCAGTCACCTGCGACGTATTGATTTTGAATTCGGAACACAACTCGCCGGCAAACTCAGCAAACCGAATCGCATCCTCGTCGAAGACAGCGATGTTGCCGGATGTCTGGTAGGCGATATGAACCTCGTGTCCCTGGTCCGCCAGACGAATCAATGTTCCTCCCATGGAAATCACGTCATCGTCCGGATGAGGTGAAAAGCAAATGACGCGCTTTGGGAAAATGTGATCCATCGTCCCAGGCCGGTCGCCCGGCAGCTTGGCGTGATCCGGCTTTCCGCCAGGCCAGCCGATCAGAGTACTCTGCAGGTGCCGGAACACAACCAGGTTAATTTCGTACGCTGAACCGTAAATCGCCAGCAGGTCCTGCAAACCTTCTTCGTTGTAGTCGGAATCCGTCAGCTTCAACAGAGCTTTGTTCATCTTACGAGCAAGCCAGATGACGGCTCGACGTGTACTGCTTTCGTCCCAGTCGACCGTTCCGGTCACCCACGGGTACTGAGTGCGAGTCAGAGCCGCAGCCGCAGCCTGATCCAGCAGAAACTCCACCTTGTCGTGCTGCTGCAGATAAGTCGCCGGAACGGCGGGACTCGCCTCGCCTTCGATCGTTCGCAGAACAATCTGAGCTTTATTCTCGCCAAACGCCAGAATGAAGATTCGGCGAGCCGCCAGAATCGTCCCCACTCCCATGGTAATCGCTCGACGCGGCACATTCTCGGCCCCGAAGAAGTCACTGGCGGCGTCCGTTCGAGTCACCGAATCCAGCGTAATCAATCGCGTTCTGGAATGATGATCCGAACCGGGTTCGTTGAATCCGACGTGCCCCGTCCGACCAATTCCCAGAATCTGAATATCGATCCCACCAACACTTTCGATCTTTGCTTCATAGTTACGGCAATACTCAGCAATCTCATCCACCGCAAGAGTGCCGTCGGGCACATGTACGTTCTCGGCCGGGATATCAAGGTGATCGAACAGATGTTCATTCATAAACCGGACGTAACTCTGCAGCTCATTGGGCTGCATCGGGTAGTACTCGTCCAGATTGAACGTCACAACATTGGCAAAAGAAAGCCCGTCTTCCTGGTGCATGCGCACCAGTTCCGCATAGATTTCTGTCGGAGTTGAACCAGTGGCCAGGCCGAGCACACACTGCTGATTCTCCGCCTGGCGAGCGCGAATCAGGCTGGAGATCTCTTTGGCAACGTAACAGGAAGCCTGGGAGGCATTAGGAAAAATCTCGCTCGGGATCCGCTCGACGGAAGAAACATTCATGACTGGGTCTCAGGGAATATGACTGTAAACGGCAGCATTTTAGTCGATTCCTCAGACATCAACCAGGAGCCTGCCTGCCTTTGAATCGATGTCCCGGAATTGGTGACATTGCAGGCGATACAGGGGGTAACTCACAGTGCCCCCTGGATTCTGCTTGTCGTCTCAACCTCGCAGAGGTAATTTGCACTCTGAAAGCCAGAGCAACAGGGGGCCAGGAGATGTCGCAGAACACACCGATATTTGAAGTTGAGTCTGTCGGGCCTATCCTTGTGGTCGTTCCACAACGCCACCTGATGACGGTACGCGATGCTGAACTCCGAGATGCCTACAACAACGCCTACCGTCTGCTTTCACAGGATACCATCGATCACCTCGTGATCGATTTAGAGCATCTGGAATACTTCAGCTCAACGTTTGTCGGAATCCTAATTCGTCTGGCTCGAAAAACACAGGGCAGTAACGGAGCGACTGTACTGACGAATCTAAACGACGAAGTCCGCAGGATTCTGAAACAACTGATGCTGCTGGAGAATCCAAACACGGAGTTTCTCTGGACACAAATGGACACGCGCGAAGCTGGCATCCAGTGGCTGCAAGCGGAATACGGCCTTCCGGATCCGTCATAGTCGTAGCGGTTTCCCCGCCGATAACATCACAACAGCCCTGCCAGAATCTCCACGACTGGACTCGTATGGCGACGACGTTGCCTTCGTCAGCTCCAGCCTACTTCTTCACAACCCAGATGTTGCGGTACAGGACCTGATTGCCGTGGCCCTGCAGGTAGAGCGGGCCATCGCCTTCCGCTTCCGGATACTTGCCAGGTGTGCCATGCTCAAGTTCCAGGTCATCGTGGATCAGAATTCCGTTGTGGCGTACGGTAATGCGAGCGTTTCTGATCTTGATTCCTTCTGCATAGACAGCTTCCGTGAAATCGATGTCATACGTCTGCCATGTTAATGGAGGAAAGCAGGCATTCACTTTCGGCCGCGCAATTTGATAGATCCCGCCGCATTCATTGTTCTGCCCCTCAAGTCCGAACGAATCAAGAACCTGCAACTCATACCGTCCCTGCAGGTACACACCGCTGTTACCACGCTGCTGACCCCGATCGTACGCTTCGTATGGCAGACGGAACTCCAGGTGCAGACTGTGGTCACCAAACTTCTCTTTCGATTCACATCCTGCCAGAAGCAGGTTCTCAAACATCAGTTTGCCATCTTTGAAGCCATCCGCTGACGAACCGTCAAACAGGATTACGGCTCCCGCTGGTGGCTTCTTACCGATCGTATCACTCTTACGTTCAACTCGCTTGAGTTCTCCGACTGGGTTGTCATCAATGAAGACCTCCGCGACTCCGTCTTTGATCACCGCATAGCCGTGGTCGGATGAGATCTTTGTGACGCCATCAACTGTGGTCCCCTCCGCCATGACGCGATCGGATCCATAGTAACCGTCTCCGGGCAATCCACCAGGATAGACAACCGCTTTGAACTTGTCGTCCCCCTGAGAAATCACGTGCATCCCAAACTGTTCGCCGCCCAGTTCACCCGAATATTCCCCCTGGATCTTGTAGTCAGGCGTGACTTTTTCAGGGTCCAGAATCGTGCGACTGTTGTCTTCCGCAAATGCAGGAACACAGAGTAGAGCGATGGCAGGAAAGGCGACAAGTTGTCTCATGAGTAGTCTCGATCAGGAGGAGGTTGAGAAGAAAACGGCAGGGCAAACGTTATAGCCCACGCGTCGAGGACTTGGTAGCAAAAAGAGAGGGCTACAGGCTGAGGGACAGTGAAGACTGCGAGGTCTACTGCGCACTATCACCATTCGCAGCCATGGAACTCCGATCCTCTGTGACGTCGCCGGAATCATCACGAGCATGAGATGATGAATTCATCTGCATTCTCAGTTCCTCGTTCACGCACTCGTCCCGAGGAATCGTACACAATTCACAAATGGACTTTCCGTCATTCCCCGGCATTGATGCCAGGCCCCCGCAACTCCCTTTGATTTCACGGCGGCTCACGATGACGCCAATCGCCATACCACCAACCGCCAATAGAAAAAGCACGGCAGCCGCGACAAAGACAACTCGTGAGTCAGACCTGGCCGCCGCAGAAGCGTTCTCCTTGGGCGGTACCTCAACGGCAAATCGCCCAACCGCTTCTTCAACAATCGTCCCATCAGATTGTTGTGTCTGGAACATCACTGACACCTTCAGCTGCTCTGCCAGTGTGATGCCTCGTTCACACCCCAGCACCATCATCGCCGTGGCCAGCGCATCCGCCGTCATGCACGATTCCGCCATCACCGACACCGATGCCGGCGGGAACTTGACCGGATACCCTGTTGCCGGGTCGATGGTATGCGAATACCGCACTCCATCAACGACGTACGCGTTCCGGTAGTCACCAGATGTCGCGATGGAGGCGTCAGTAATCGAAACGATTCGTTGAGGTGGTTCATTCTGCCTCAAACCTGCCTCCGGCGATTCGACTCCTATCCTCCACTCGTCGCCGGACGCCTTTGCTGCACCAGCGCGCGTTTCCCCCCCAATGTCCACCACAAACGATCGCCGACCGGTTGTCGTCAGCAACTTAGCGAGCGCATCAACTGCATATCCTTTGGCAATCGCAGAAAGATTCAACTGGACGGTCGGCACCGATTTTCGGAGCGCCGGTGGATCCATACGGACTTCAATCCGGTTCATCCCAACCGACTTCAAAGCACGGTCAATGGCCGATTGTTCCGGAACCGCCGTTCGTCCGGGCTTTCCGAAACCCCACAGATCGATGAGTGGCGAGACCGTCGGATCGAATGCTCCGTCCGTCAGCTTGTGAATCCGAACAGCTTCCTGCACGACAGTCGCAAACTCTTCCGAGACCGGTACCCAGTCAGTGGAATCAGATTGGTTGAACTTCGAAATCTCCGATGAATCATCCCAGGTCGACATCTGAGCATTGATCTCATTCAGCCGAGTTTCAACCAAGTCCCGCAGTGCGGGCTCCGTGTCCAATTCGCCGGGCGAATCAATCGTCACGGCATAATACGTCCCCATCGTCTCCCCGATGATCTGGAGACGATCCACTGCCTGAGCTGCGTTGCCACAACTCAGGCAGAACACTGAAAGCATCAACCCTCGGCTGATTGTGCCAGACTGAACCGGTTTCATGAGTGCCATAACAAACCACAGTAACAAGCGGAGAAGCAGCGAGGCAGGCATGTTCTATTCGATCAGAGCTGCAAACAAGCATCGGCAGGGTAGATTCGATCTGTCTCAGAAGCAGCCTTCTCAATCCGCACCACCGACGACTCACCATCCTGACACCAATTCGTCGATCTCGTTCGATCAGCAGGGTTTTCCCTCAGCATCCGGAACACATTCTCAGAATCTGGCTGGCCAACGGTCATTTCGCCGATGGGAAGTGTGTAACCGCCCGTGCCGTCAGGAGTGATTTTGTGCGACTGGGGATGATGCAACCCTACTTCTTCCCGTATCTGGGGTATTTTGCGCTCATCGATGCCACCGACGAGTGGGTGGTCTTCGACACACCTCAGTACATCCGCCGAGGCTGGGTAAATCGAAATCGCGTGCTGAGTTCCGGGAAAGACGGCTGGAAGTACGTTCGGATTCCTGTAGAAAAGGCATCTCAGCTAACGCCGATTTCACACATGAAGGCAGCCACAGCCTGCAGGTTGTCTGTCGATGTCATCGACTGCCTGGACGAATACCGATGCTGGCGCGCTCCATTCTATGACGAGACACGGCAACTTCTGGTTGAATGCCTGTCAGATGCTCCAGATGACCTGACGGAGTGCCTGGTCCGATGCCTGACGAAGACCTGCGAGCACCTTCAGATCCCATTCGGCCCTCGCCTGTATTCGTCGCTTGATATGACGCCTCCAGCAAACCCACAGCCGGGTGACTGGGCTCTAAATACGGCGACATCGCTTGGAGCCAGTGAATATCTGAATCCACCTGGCGGTCGACAATTGTTCGATCCAAATGCATTCCGCGAGGCCAGCATCCATCTCACGTTTCTCACACACCAGTTGACACCCTACCGACAGCGGGCAGAGTTTGTTGCCGGACTGTCCATTATCGACGTGTTGATGTGGAACGGCCGGGTTCGAACCCGAGAACTCATTACCGACTATCAACTGGAACAGGTCGCCTGACAACAGCAGGCTTCCTGCATTCCTGCGAAACCTGACCCGTGACCGTCGTATCTGTGACGGAACAATGCAATGTTCGAGCTACACGACAATTCTGAAGTCTACTGCTGGCTCCGGCACACCCTGGAACCACATTACACCGTGACTGCCGAACCAAGCCCTGGTTACTTCAGTGAATGGCACTACTGCTATCGGATTTCAGACAGCAATCATATCATCGCTGAACTCATGGGAGACTTTCGAGACCTGTATCCCGGTGAACTGGTGCAGGCCGCCAGGACGCTGGTCGAGTCGCTCGATTGTCGCGGTGGCAGCAGAAGACAAGTGCACTCGTCGGCACGGATTCCACTCGCATCAAGACTGCCTCCCGAAAGGACAGGCACGACTTGGTTTAGCAGTGGACGGGCGGCATTTGCATGGCTCCTCCAGAACGAGCTGCGTCCTCGTCGAATCTACCTGCCAACTCTGATTTGCTGGTCGCTGGTCAACGTGCTCACCAGGACAAGACCAGACACTGAGATTCGATTCTATCCTGTGAACCGGCAGCTCAGACCAATCTGGCCCGACACACTCGCAGACGACGAAGCGATACTTTTCGTCCACTACTTTGGCTATGAATCTCCGGTGCCGCCGACGTCAGGCATCCTCCTTGAAGACTGTTCCCATCGGCCATACAGCTGTCATCCTGTTTCCGACGGATACTGTTTCGGAAGCCTTCGCAAGATCTACCGTGTCGCCGATGGCGGCTTCCTGCGGGGTCGCTTTAACCCCTTGTATGAATCGGACCGACACCTGGATGCATGGCTGCGTCAGCAAGCTTCGGACTGGAGAGATCTGCGCGAAGCAGAGAACATGACAGACCGCCACTGGAAGATCACAGACATTGGCAGCCAGTCACTTTCGACCGTCCTCACCGCAGACGATTCCGTGATCGCTCAACGTCGACTACAGAACGAACGATTCCTCTACAATCACCTGAAAGTCGGGAACGCGGTGAAGCCATACGACGACTCTGAATGTCCCTTGTTGCATCATCGTTACCTGCCGTCGTCAACTGAACGCGACAGTCTGAGGAAGTATCTGATGTCGCAACGAATCTTTACATCCATCCACTGGCCTGCGCATCCACTGCTGCGGCAGGCTCAAGACTCCGTCGACTGCACCGATGCTTTCGCGATCGAAGAACTCGCTCTGTCGTTCCCTGTTTCACAGGATTTCGGCGAACGCGAAATGACGAGCATCTGTGATGCCTGCGATAGGTGGCATCGTGCTGGATCTGCCCGTTTCGGAAACCCGGCTGCGTAACTCTGCTCGCTCCGCGACATACCCGCTGCTGCAAACAATGCCGATTTGCTGTTGCGGGATAACCCTTCCTTGTTAAGAAACAGAGGACTGGCTGGCCAGCGATCGTCGATGATTCAACTACAGCGCGCCATGCGTATACTGCGGTCGCGGTACGCAATGACACAGGCGATGCTGCTCAGATCAGGGACGATTCGTGAGCGCGGCAAGGGCACAAGAACAGCTGGAACGAGCCATCCAGGATCACCAAAACGGTGACCTGGCAGCGGCAACGACTGCGTACGCCGCGATTCTCCAGCAGTACCCCAGCACCGCCGATGCGTGGCACCTTTCCGGCCTCGTCGCCTATCAACAGGGCGCCCTTGATGATGCAGAGCGGTTGATCCGACAGGCATTGGATCTTCAGCCGGACCAGCCAGACTATCTGTCCAACCTCTCTGCCGTTCTGCTGGCTGCCGGTCGAAATAACGAAGCCGAACACGCCGCTCGGACTGCGATCGATCGCAATGCACGAGCAGCCAAGTGCCACAAACACCTGGCATCAGCGCTGTCGCGTCAGGGGCAATTCGACGAGGCCATCGCGATTCTGAAACGAGTCGTCAAGGATGATCCGCTGGACGCCACGGCACACTGCAACCTTGGAGCCATCCTTCAGGAAAGCAAACGCCCAGAGCAAGCCCGGCAGGTTCTCGAACACGCCATTGAACTGGCTCCGAAATCATGCGAGGCACGCCTGAATCTGGGTGCCGCATTACGCGAGATCGGACAGCTGCAACGATCCCTCATCGAACTTGACACCGCTGTCAGGCTGGGCCCGGATACTCCGCAATGCTACGTCAATCGAGGCAATACCCGACTTGACCTTGGTGATACGCCGGGGGCTCTCTCAGACTTCCAGCATGCGATCGAACTTGATCCGACTTCCGCCCTGGCACTCAACGGTCTGGGCAGGGCTCTGCAATCCATGAACCAATGGGTACCGGCACTGGAAGCTCTGGACCTCGCCTGTCAGATGGACGGCCCGCTCAGTCGATTCGAAAGCAACCGTCTGTACTGCGCAAGTCTGGCAGATCATCTAACCCGTCAGCAACTGTACTCCATGCACGAATCGTGGGGCCGCCGCATCGAAGAACAGACAGCCGTCCTGCCGCCCGTTCAGTATCAGCACGAGCGACTGCGAATCGGATATGCCTCACCCGACTTCCACAACCATGCGACGATGCGATTCTTCCTGCCACTTCTGGAAGCTCATGATCGCGAATGTTTCGACATCTACTGCTATGCAGAAGGGCGACTCGATTCTGTCAGTGATCGTATTCAGAGTTTCTGCACTGGCTGGAGGAGTACCAACAGTCTCAGCGACACCGCCCTCAAGCAACAGATTCGAAAGGACGAGATCGACATCCTGGTGGACCTGGCCGGACATACAGCCGGCAACCGACTACCGGTGTTCGCCGCTCACCCGGCCACCGTGCAGGTCTCGTTCCTTGGATATCCCAACACGACGGGTCTAACCCGTATCGACTGTTTTCTGACTGATACCATCCGCGAAACACCTGAAACGGCAGCGTTCTACACAGAAGAACTGCTCCATCTGCCGCACGGTGCCTGTTGCTTCGAAGCGCCCTCCGAGGTGCCGATCAACGAGCCTCCCTGCCTGAGAAACGGTCACACAACCTTTGGTTCAACACACCGTATGGAGAAGCTCTCGCACGACTGTCTGCTGCTCTGGGCACAGGTTCTGCACACTGTCCCCAACTCGCGTCTGCTCATGGTTCGCGACAGTCTGGCTCATGAAACCACACGGCAAACCATCTCAAATCGGCTGAGGGAAGCTGGCATCGACATCAGTCGCGTTGACTTCGTTGGCCAGATACCGGACGACCACCTGCTGCTGTACCACGACATCGACATCCTGCTTGATGTCTTCCCATGGGGCAGCGGCACAACGGCTTACGAATGTATGTGGATGGGCGTTCCGATTCCCACCATCGCCGGAGACAGCGGAAGCTGCCGTGCGACCGCATCCATGATGCACCAACTTGGACTGAATGAACTCACAGCCACGACGAAAGATGAGTGTGTGGCCATCATTGTGGCACTCGCTGCGGATCCATCCCGGCTCCATGAGCTGCGTCACCGAATTCGTCCCGCAATGAAGGCGACCGTCTGCAATGCGACTCGGTTCGCAACGGATATGGAAGAGGCACTCACCCGGTGCTGGCAGACAAAGACAAATTGGCGCAACTCAGCGTCGCAGGAGTTGGCATGATGTCACAGACAACGATCAGATCCACGGTCTCTCGCACTTCACCAGTTGGTCGAATGACGCCGGAAACAGTCGCACTCACTCGACGCTACATGGCCACAGTGAACCATCGCGCACTTTGCGGTCCGACGACTACCAACGAATGGCAGGGGGAGTTCGTCAACGTGTTCCTCCGACACGAATCCGACCACGTGTTTGTTATCGCTGCCGCAGACCAGTTCGGCATGGCGGATTACGTTGGTCTGGAATGTGTGTCGTTCTGCGTCGACCAGGCCGGCAGAGAGAAAGCCTGCCTGGGAGAGGGTGACCTGCCGAACGGTCGGAATGTTCATGCGTGGGTTCGAGGCCGCTTGTTGTGGGCCTCGATGCAGAGTCGACTTACGCCCAAATCAGACTGGCAGGCGATCGTGTACAACCCACACACCATGAACGCATTTCAGTACCTCAACACTGGAATGCCGATTCATCATGCCAACACTGTCGTCTTTACGCCGGGTCCGGCCAGTGTCTGGTGCCTGCCGTTTACCAGCGACCAGATTCTTGAGGCCGCCCAATGAAGCAGCACCTGAATCAGCTGGCAATCTTCGGTGGCCCACCGTTGTTCGCGACTCCGCTTGTGGTTGGTCAGCCGGACCTGTCTGCGCCCGATCGTATGCTGCAGCGGATTCAGGACGTACTGAATAGCGGCTGGATCACCAACAACGGCCCGCTCGTCCAACAGTTTGAACACGAGATTTGCCGAATCACGGGAGCCAACCATTGTGTTGCCGTCTGCAACGGAACAATGGCACTTCAGATCATGGCGAAAGCAGGTGGCTTGACAGGCGAAGTCATCATGCCGGCTTTCACATTCATTGCCACAGCCCACGCGATGGAATGGATCGGCCTCAAACCCGTTTTCGCCGATGTCGATCCGGCAACTCATACACTCGACAAGGAATCCGTCAGGAACTGTGTGACATCTGACACATCTGCCATTCTGGGAGTTCATCTGTGGGGAAACCCATGCGATGTGGACGGCCTGCAGAAGGTCGCCGATGAATTCAATCTGAAGCTGCTCTTCGATGCCTGCCATGCATTTGGCAGTCGAGATCGGGGGCGAGCCATTGGTACCCTGGGCGACGCGGCCGCATTCAGTTTTCATGCCACCAAGTTTGTGCATAGCCTCGAAGGCGGAGCGATTCTGACTCAATCCGCTGAGCTGGCAGACCAAATGCGACTCATGCGGAACTTCGGCATCACCGGGCTCGACAGCATCGAGAGTGCAGGTATCAACGGCAAACTGAACGATGTCGCAGCCGCAGTGGGTTTGACATCACTCGAATTCACCGCCGAACGGATACAGCACAATCGCACGCTGCAACTTACCTATCAGAGCCAACTGGCGAACTGCCCCGGTTTGCGGATGCTGGAAAACACCGCTGACAACGGCGGCAACGGCCAATACGCAGTCGTCCTTGTAGACGAAACAGAATTTGGACTTTCTCGTGACACTCTGCTGCAGATCCTTCGAGCCGAAGGCGTCTTTGCCCGCAGCTACTTTGTGCCAGGCTGTCATCGAGCTGTGCCGTACGCGTCATCAGAGGCGCACTGTCCGGTACCACTAACAACAACAAACTCCATTCTTGAATCGGTGCTACAGCTCCCGGTGGGACCGATGGTTTCACTCAGGACGGTCGGCCGCATTGCTGGTTGCCTGCATTGGATCCAACAGCACACATCACTGATTCAGCAACGATTGAGCACCGGAGTCCCTGTCACGAGCCATCCGGATGATCCTGCAACAACTTCAACATCGTTACCACTGGCAGGCTGATTGCAGCCAACCGCAACCTTCAACAGAAAGCCTTTGTCATGTCTGTCATCCTGATCGGCGGGAGTCAGCGCAGTGGAACATCCACCACTCAACAGCTGCTCTGTCAGCTGCCGGACGCCAACCCGTACCTGTATGAAGCAAGCTTTCTCAGGATGCAGGTGGCATGCTACGCAGATGCACTCGCGTCATTCGACGGCAACCATGCCAGCTACTTTGGCGACGTTCAGCAGCTGCGCAACTTTCAGGCGGGTGTGGTCAGCGCATTTCTCGCGAACACAGCCAAAGTTCACGGCGACTGTGGTCACCTGATTCTGAAGGAACCACATCTCACGATGTACTGGCCGCATCTGTATGAGCTGCTGCCGTCCGCGTGGTTCCTGATGATGATTCGAGACCCGCGTGATGTCATTGCATCAATGATCCGCGTCGGAGAAAAGCACCGGGAGGCCGGACAAGACCATGAATTCGCCAACAGAAATATCCTGCAGCTTTGCGAACACTTCGTTTCCTTCTATCGCCCCGCATTTGAAGTCGAAGACGAGGGTTTTCGAGACCGACTGGCTGTGATCCACTATGAGAATGTCGTGACAGACCCCAAAACGGCCCTGGAGCATGTGACCGGATTCACGGGCATCCCGTTCGACTCGATCGATCCCGGTGTTGATCCGCAACTGGGTGTTGTCAATCAGGACGTCATTTCCGCCAGTAATCACTTCAGTCCCTGGTCGACCGAAGTCTACGGGAAAAAGGTGACATCAAGCCGTATTGGCAAGTACCGCGAAGTGCTGACTCAGGAAGAAACCCGGCTCGTGGAAGAATACTGCGCCGATTTCTTCGAATGGTTCGGGTACAGCCAGAACGCTGCGTGACTGCATTTCAACCTTCGCTGGATTCTTCAATGATTGCTTCATCCGAATACACCACGCCGCTGCGTGAAACGATTCCGCTGCGTGATCCGTCCGTCATGCCCAACCGTGTCGTTGACGCTCGAATGCAGATCTTCGATTCTCTGCGCAACTCACCGATTCCATCGCACGAACTGATTCGTAACCTCGGGTTGTACATGCTGCCGATGGAACTGAAACGGTATTTGTTCTTCTCAGAGCTATACCAGCAGATCGTGAATGTTCCGGGAATCATCGTGGAATTTGGATGCCGCTGGGGACAGAACCTTGCCGTGCTGCAGTCACTTCGCGGAATCCTGGAGCCGTTTCATCACCGACGGATGATCGTCGGTTTTGACACCTTCGATGGTTTTCCGGAAATCGCCCCTCAGGATGGAACCGCCACTGCGGTCGCCGCCGGAGCCTACAACGTCACGCCCGGTTATGAACACTACCTGGAACACCTGATGGCTCTCCGTGAAACTCAGTCGCCGCTGGAAGATGTGCGCAAGTTCAAGATCATCAAGGGCAGGGCAGAAGAAGAGTTTGCAGCTTGGTTGGAAGAACATCCGGAGACTATTGTTGCGATGGCCTACTTCGATATGGATCTGTACCAGCCGACGGCAGACTGCCTCAAACTACTCAAGGGACGACTGACTCAGGGTTCCATCGTCGGGTTCGATGAACTGAACCACGCTGCGTTTCCTGGCGAAACGACGGCCGTTCAGGAAGTCCTCGGACTTGGCTCAATCGCACTTAGACGCAGCCCGTGGAGCGCCGACGAATGCTACTACATCTTCTGAATCTGCCCGGCATCTTTTCATCCACTCAGTGACCAGCTCCCGATTCACTTTTGGGCCCCTCATGCGATCCGCTATCAAGGCCGACTATCGCCAGATCACAGACTGCACAGAGTCATACTACGACCGGCTGGGTGATTCTGCGCTGGGAATGGGCTGGCCGAACGTTCCGGATGCAGTCAAACGCTACAACGTTATGCTGGATGTCATCCGCCCCGGCCATCCTTCACCGACTCATTTGTTGGATTTCGGCTGTGGGGCAGGGCACTTGTACGAACACATCTGTCGTATGGAACGTTCTGATATTCGGTATTACGGAATTGATCTGTCCGAACGCTTCATCGCGCAGTGCAAAGCCAAACACCCAATTGTCGATTTTGAGTGTGCAGATGTACTCAGAACACCCGAGCGGCTTCCTCAATTCGACTATGCGATCATCAACGGCGTTTTCACATCAAAGTGCCGGATGACGTTCGATGAGATGCTGAGCTTCTTTCAGCAGATCGTTTCTCTGCTGTATTCACGCTGCCGAATCGGCATCGCGTTCAACGCGATGAGCAAACAGGTGGACTGGGAACGCAACGATCTGTTCCACCTGCCACTCGATGAGATGGCCAGCTTTGTCTGCGGGAACCTCAGCCGACATTTCGTTATTCGCAACGACTACGGACTGTATGAATACACAACCTACGTCTACCGCGAACCGACGGTGAACTGAGTAGCGACAACAACACGAAAACGGCTCTATCCGCCGAAGTCGTCAAAGCGGATGTTCTCCGGTTCAACTCCCAGGCTGGCCAGCATATCCTGGCAGCATTTGAGCATGATTGGCGGACCACAGATGTAGTACTCGCAGTCTTCCGGTGCCGGATGATTCGCCAGATACTCATCGTGAAGCACCTGATGAATGAAGCCCTTGAGGCCGGTCCAGTTGTCTTCTTCCATCGGATCCGACAACGCGATATTCAGCTTGAAGTTCTCGTTCTTCTTTTCCAGCTCTTCAAACTCATCCATGTAGAAGAGTTCTCGCACGCTTCGACCACCGTACCAGTACGACACCTTGCTGTCGGTGTGCATGGATTTAAACAGTTCAAAGATATGCGACCTCAGTGGGGCCATCCCCGCACCACCGCCAATGTAGATCTTTTCGGCGGGAGTTTCCTGAATGAAGAACTCACCGTAAGGTCCTGAAATCGTAACTTCATCGCCCGGTTTGAGGTTGAAGATGTACGACGACATCTTACCCGGAGGCGTTCCGGGAGGATCCTTTGGAGCGGGACTGGCCACGCGAACGTTGAGCATAATGATGCCCTTTTCGCCTGGGTAATTCGCCATGGAGTACGCTCGAATGACCGGTTCCGTCACGACGGATTCATGGTCCCACACATGAAAACGATCCCAGTCGTCGTGATACTCCTCGTCGATGTCGAAGTCTTTGTATTTCAGGCTGTGAGGAGGACATTCGATCTGAATGTATCCACCTGCCTTAAATCCGACGTCTTCTCCTTCCGGCAACTCAAGAACCAGTTCCTTAATGAAGGTCGCCACATTGTGATTGGAGCGAACTTTGCACCGCCATTTCTTCGTTTCGAAGACCTCCGGTGGCACCTCAATCTTCATGTCCTGCTTGACGCCAACCTGACACGATAACCGGCAACCCGCCCGTTCCTCCTTCTTATTGATATGCGTCTTCTCGGTCTCCAGGATGTCACCCCCACCTTCCTGTATGTGCACTTTGCACTGAGCGCATGTCCCGCCTCCACCGCACGCTGAGGACACAAAGATCCCATTGGATGCGAGCGCGTTGAGCAGCTTCCCCCCTGCTGGGACATTAATTTCCTTTTGTTCGTTAACCAGGATTGTGACGTCACCTTCCGGCACGAGGAACTTGCGTGCCGCAACAATCAACCCGACCAGAACGGCAACCACTGCCGTGAACATCAGGACGCCGAGCAGGATGGTGGTGAACATGAAACTAAACCAGTGAAGAAGTCTGACTAGGCTGTGTTGAAGTCAGCAGAATGATGGAAGGAAATGCTATAGCTTGATGCCGGAAAACGCCTGGAATGCCAGTGACATCAGCCCCACAACAATAAACGTGATGCCCAGACCTTTCAGGCCATCAGGGACATCGCTGTATTTCATCTTTTCCCGGATGCCAGCGAGAGCCACAATCGCCATCGCCCAACCAATCCCGGACCCAAGACCAAAGGCAACGCTGTCGTCAAATGACATTCCACGTTCCACCATGATGAGCGTCCCGCCGAGGATGGCACAATTCACAGTGATTAGTGGCAGGAAAATACCCAGTTGGTTGTAGAGCGAAGGGAAGTAGCGGTCGAGCGTCATTTCCAGAATCTGCACCATAGCTGCGATCACGCCGATGTAGCTGATCAGTCCCACAAACATCAGATCCTGACCGGATAATTCCTCACTGCCTGTCCAGCTCAGTGCACCGGGTGACAACAGATACTGATAGATCAAATTGTTCACCGGCACTGTAATCGTCTGGATGACAACCACGGCGATGCCCAGACCAATCGCCGTCTTGACGTTCTTCGATACGGCAAGGAACGTGCACATGCCGAGGAAGAACGCGAGTGCCAGATTCTCGATGAAGATAGATCGAACGATGATGCTGAGATAGTGTTCCATAACGATTGTGCTTCAGGCAGAAAAACGAGCCCATTCAACCGGTACTATGACTTACCAACCTGCTCCGGTTTGATCGTGCGAATCACCCAGATGATGATTCCGATGAGAATGAAAGCACTCGGAGAAATCAGGAGCAGCCCGTTCGTTGGATACCAGCCACCGTCTGTCACCGGGTTCATGATTGTGTAGTCCAGCAGTTTCCCGGAGCCAAACAGTTCGCGAACAAATCCCACCAGCACCAAAATCAGGCTGTATCCCAGTCCGTTTCCGATCCCGTCGAGGAAACTCATCCACGGACCATTCTTCATGGCGAATGCTTCAGCCCGCCCCATCACGATGCAGTTCGTGATGATCAATCCAACGAAGACCGACAGTTTCTGACTGACAGAGAATGCGAATGCCTGCAGCAGCTGATCAACGGCGATCACCAGCGATGCAATGACCGTCATCTGCACAATGATGCGAATGCTGTCCGGGATGTGCTTATTGATCATGCCGATGGCTGCGCCCGAACAGCCGGTCACCACCGTCACCGCCAGTGCCATCACAAGTGAGGTTTCCAGCTTGACCGTCACCGCGAGCGCACTGCACAAGCCAAGAATCTGCAATGCAATTGGGTTGTTGTTCAGCAGAGGGTCAAACAGAACCTCTTTAGCTGTTTTGTCAGCCATATCTTCCGACTCGCAGGCAACCTATTCTTGAACGGAAATCACAGGGGCAGCAGCCGTCTCCGGCGCCCTGATCAAAGTCTCCAAATACGGACCGAAGCCCTGTTCACCCAGCCAAAACTGCAACATACTGGTCACACCATTTGACGTGATCGTCGCTCCAGACAGAGCATCAACCTGATAGTCCGTCGTGGCCGATTTGGAGACCTCTGCGACGACATTCCAGTCGGCATCGTAAACTCGTTTGCCCGGCCACTTTGCCTTCCATAGCGGGTTTTCTACTTCACCACCCAGGCCGGGGGTTTCACCATGGTCATAGTAGGACAGACCTTTGATGGTAATTCCTTCGGGACCCGCAGAACTGTTCGCCATGTCCAGTGCAATGAAACCCCACAGAGTCGACCACAAGCCATAGCCTCGAATTGGAATTACTAAGGTCTGAAGCTGGTCACCGTCGCGCACTTCATAAATCGTCGAGTAGTGCTCTCGTTTTCGGATGCCGGCAATATCCTGCACATCCGGCCCGAGATCTGTGACCAGAGCGTGCAATGATGCGTCACGGGCAGCTGCCTTAGCATCAGTTTCCTTTGACCCGGGGGCGACGCGATCCGTCACCGCATTAAGCTCCAGATCAACAACGACAGCATTGATCGATTGCTTGTAAATTACCTCGGCTTCTTCCGCCGTGTTTTCATCTGCATTCCACAATCCGGCTGCGGTCAGAATGTTCTGCTGACGAAAGGCTTCCTTCTGTTGCTGTTGAGTCTCACGCAGACTGACGGCAACGGTTGAAACGACTACGGAGCAGACAAGACAGAGGATCACTGCAACCTTGAACGTATTGAATACTGAATCACGCGGCATTGCGAATCGCCCTCCGCTTGATGTTCTGTTCCTTAACTGCCCAGTCAATTACAGGAGCAAACACGTTGCCGAACAGGATGGCCAGCATAATTCCTTCCGGAAAGGCCGGATTGATGACCCGAATGATGATCGTCATCACGCCGATCAGGATTCCGTAGACCCACCGACCGGTATTGGTCATCGCTGCAGACACCGGATCCGTCGCCATAAAGACCAGCCCAAAAGCCAGCCCTCCCGTGACAAGATGCATTTGAGGAGGAATCTGGAATACTGCGTTGGTCGAGCTTTCAATTCCATTCAACGCCATCGCAAGGCCCACCGCCCCGAACAAAACTCCTAACATGATCCTCCACGACCCCACGCCGGTTATTACCAGAAACAATGCTCCCAGCAGACAGGCCAGAGTCGATGTTTCTCCCATCGAGCCGGGAATCCATCCCACAAACGCATCAAAGGTGCTGAGATTTAATGACGCCATAACATCGCTGTACGTATTCGCCGTGATGTCTCGAACGGACCCCATCGATGTGAGCAGCGTCGGACCGCTGAACGCGTCCACCGATGCCACCCAGACTTTGTCACCGATAATCTGACCAGGATAAGCAAAGTACAGAAACGCACGAGCGGTCAGAGCAGGGTTGAGGAAGTTGCGACCTGTACCTCCGAAGACTTCTTTCCCGATGACGACACCGAAGCTGATTCCAAGAGCCACCTGCCACAACGGAATCGTTGGAGGCAACGTCAGTGGAAACAACATGCCCGTCACCAGAAACCCTTCGTTGATTTCGTGACCACGGATGCAGCTGAACACAAACTCCCAAGTGCCACCAACAATGTTTGTCACCAGAAACACAGGAAAAAAGTAGAGTGCCCCATGAAGCACGTTCCACAGAAAGGTGGGGCCACCGGCTGGATCCCATCCCATTGAAATCAGTAGTTTGGCCCGCCAACCCAACTCTGTCACCAGTGCCCCAAGAGAAGGGCCAGACTCTGCTGAACTGGAAAGAACTTCAGCGGCTGCTCGGTTGGCCTGATAGCCGGTGTTCCAGCACGCCATAAAAATGCAGGGAGTCAACGCGATGACGACGAAAATCATCATTCGCTTCATGTCCATACCGTCGCGGACGTGTGAAGCGCCTTTCGTCACGATTCCCGGCGTGTACAGGAAGGTGTCAATCGCCTCGTAGACCGGATACAAGCGTTCCAGCTTTCCCCCCTTTTGGAAAAGCGGCTCGATCTGATCCAGCTTGTTACGCAGGAGTTTCATTGCGGTCGATAATCTCACCTCAACGGTGAGGCCTCAGGGTTCTGATTTATGAAGCAATTGCCGACGTTTGACGGCAGTGATCTAGCCGTCCAGTTCAATCCGAGTCAGGTTATCACGAAGCATTGGTCCGTATTCGTACTTACCCGGACACACAAACGTACACAGTGCCAGGTCTTCTTCGTCCAGTTCCAGGCAACCCAGTGACTGAGCCTCATCAGTATCACCCACGATGAGCGACTTCAGCAGAAACGTGGGCAGAATATCGAGCGGCATCACCTGCTCGTACATCCCGATCGGTACCATTGCCCGACCGTTGCCTTCCTGTGACGTCGAAAATGCGAATCGGCGGGCTCGATCCAGTGCCGAGGAAAAGACCCGACGGACGGAGAATCGATTTCCACCAGGAGTGAGCCATCCCATGAAGTCGCGCTGATTACCTTCGGCGATCGCCGTGATCTGATGGTGATATCTTCCCAGATAGCCTTCAACACCGGAACTCGTGCGTCCGCTTAACACGCTACCGGAAATGACACGATGATTCCCTTCGATCAGTCTTCCCTGCAGGATCTGGTCCAGCGACGCCCCAATCCGCGTGCGGATCAGCTGAGGTGATGCCACTGATGGCCCCGCCACGGAAACAACTCGATCCACACACAACCGGCCGGTACGCATGAGATGCCCAATGGCGATCACATCTTGGTAGTTGATCGTCCAGACCGTCTTTGAAGGCCCCACCGGATCGAGCAGATGAATATGAGTCCCAGGCAGCCCGGCCGGATGAACTCCTTCAAACTCTTCTCGTTGAATTCCCGGCAAATCTTCACCCGGCAATGGCTGAGCAGGACGGCGACACAGAAACACCGGGCCGTCAGTGAGGCGTGACAAAGCCTGAAGTCCGTCCCGAAAATCGGCTTCGCGTTCGCGAATAATGGGCAGTGGATCGACCGCCAAAGGGTTTGTATCAATGGCCTGAACAAAGATTGAACGAGGACTGCTATCAATTGCGGGCACTCGACTGAAGGGACGAGTGCGAAATGACGTCCAAAGCCCACTGTCGACAAGGACATCCACGACGCTGTCGCGATTAGAGTTTGCCAGGTCGCCATCACAGAGCACCGGAAACTGCTCGGCGTCGTCGCCATTAACGTCGATGACGATCGATTGAAATACTCGGCGTTCCCCGCGATTGACTTCCGCAACGGTTCCCGCTGCCGGACTGGTGAACACAACACCCGGCGTCTTCTTATCCTGAAACAGTGGCTGCCCCAGCTTCACCGTGTCACCGGGCTGAACCAGCATTGTCGGCTTCATGCCGATGTAGTCTGAACCGATCAGCGCCACTCGGTCGACGCCCGGGCCGCCAGTAATTTCCTGTGGCGGTTCCCCTGTAATGGGCAAATCCAGACCTTTTGTGATGCGGTGCATTCGTCTAACGCAGCTGGGTGTGACAGAGTGGCCAACGGACAAATGCCGAAACCACTTCCATTGAGGGGGGATCGCACCGGAGCAGAAGATTCGATGCGGAACCAGGATTCCCGAACAGTCGGTGTCAAAAAACGGTCCGAGTTCCATCCCATACCACGAGGACGCAGCCAGGATGAAGACGTTCGCGCGTATCTTAGTCAGGCCCCCCTGGATTGGAAGCCCGATGCTGCTGGTCCGGAATGAGTTGGCAGAACCCTCTGACCGTTCCCGCCGTCGAGAAGACCGTTTCCCGCCAGAAAATATCATCCAATGGTCCGGTACTGGAAAACATTCGAGCCGAAATGGCACATTGGGTTGTCAGTCGACGAACATCACTTCGTTGCTCATCAGCAAGACATGAGCCAGCCGCTCGGCAAAGTCGGGCCCGGCCAGTTCACACACCATCTGACTTTCCGGCTCTGACGGCAAACGGCCATAGACAGCCTTGAACAGTTGATTCACCAGAGCCGCCTGGTCGCCCTGCTCCGACACCTGTTGTGCCAGTGCCCGTGCCGCCTGAACCATGAATTCTGAATTCATGGCAAACAGCGCCTGCTGAGGCACCGTGGTGGTGACTCGCCGAGACGTCGACGTATCTGCACTGGCAAAATCGAAGGTCTGAACAATTGACGGGATATTCTGACGTTCGACAAAGGAATAGACTGTCCGTCGAGTGTTGGCTGCATCCGTAATCACTGCCGGCCGCCCATACATCGCAGAATCCAGCTGTCCGGACAGCATCAGGACCGAATCACGCATTTGTTCCAGATCCAAACGTCTTCGATTCGCATGCCAGATCAAATGATTCGACGGGTCACGCTCCAGTTGCTGCGTCATGTCCGCGGCTGCAGGAATCACCGACGATCGCTGCCACGCTCTGGATGTCAGTATGAGTCTGTGCAGTGGCTTCGTCTTCCAGTCTTCCTGAATTAGAAAAGCCGCAAGGTAATCGAGTAACTCCAGATGTCGCGGTTGCGAAGTTCTCAATCCAAAGTCACCTGGGTTTTCCACGAGTGGTTCACCGAAGTGATGCATCCAGACTCGATTCACCCACACACGGGCAGTCAGCGGATTCGACGGGGATGCAATCGCATTGGCCAGATTGAGGCGACCACTTCCATCCGGGAACATCGGGTTATCCTTACCTGAAAGGACCGACAAGAATCGTCGAGGAACCGGCGCTCCACGCTGTCCGGGATCTCCTCGATGAAAAATCACCGGCTCGCACAATACGTCGCTGTCGACCAGGACCATCGCCCGCGCGGCGGCGGCGGCGTGTTTCACCGAAATCGCATCAAGCTGATTGACCAGGCCACCGAACGCATCCTTATCCTGCCGCGACAAGTAGTGATAGACATCATCTATCGGAAACCAGACCGGACTATCCTGGCCAACCAGCACCGCAGCCAGAGGATCGTCGGCCAATTGCGAAGCTTCGCCGGTTTCGAATGCCGTACAAATCGCTTCACCGTACGCCCTCGATACTTCTTCCGGCGATTTCGCATTCGCCTTCAACAGTGCTGAGATAATGCGAGAGTCGACACCATTCGCGTTCCATACTTCCGGACGTAGCACCGGCTCCTTCATCAGATCATACCACGGCCCGAAGACCGGATCGTCGGGATACGAACGCTGGGCCACCAACTGCCGCCAGCGCCATGTGATTCGAGGACGCAACTGATCGGGCAGAAGTGACAGGAAGAAAATTGTCGTTTCATCGATCGATGGTTCCGTCGTCGCCACCTGAACCAGGTAATCCGCCGTTCGCGCGCGAGCCGTCTTCTGAATCGATTCATAGTGTTCGCGCTGCTTGTCCTGGACCTCCTTCAGTTTTGCAGCGAACTCGTCTTCAAACGCCTTTCCTTCGTCAGTAATGGCACCGATCCGAGGACGTTCAAGCGGTTCCACGCTGCTGGCCAGCACTCCGTACAGCGAGTAATAATCTGCCGTCGGCACCGGATCGAATTTGTGGTCGTGGCAGCGAGAGCAACTCACCGTCAACCCGAGGAATCCTCGCGAGATGACGTCGATCTGGTCATCAATCACATCATGACGATTGTTATCAAACATTCGCCCCAAGGTCAGAAAGCCCATCGCCGCCAGGTCCGGTGAATCGGCAGGCAAACCCAACTGGTCCGCCGCCAGCTGCTCCCTCACAAAATCGTCAAACGGTTTGTCGTCGTTGAATGCTCGAATCACATAGTCCCGATACGTATAGGCAAACGGTCGAATGCGAGCATCGCCGTACATCAGCACACCATCTTTGGCATCGGAATAGCGGGCGATATCCAGCCAGTGCCGCCCCCAGCGTTCTCCATAGTGAGGAGAAGCCAGCAGCTGTTCGATGAGCTGCGGAAAATCGTCCCGCTCCAGCGCAAACTGCTCTGCGGCAGGAGGCAGTCCGTGAAGGTCGTAAGTCGCGCGCCGAACGAGCGTCTTCATGTCGGCATCACCCACGGCTTCAAACTGCTCTTCACGCAGGACACGATCGATGAAGAAGTCGACGGGATGCGTGTCGTCCGGTATCTCAGTCTCACGAATCGGCTGGAACGCCCAATGGTCCTGAGCAGCTCGATCGATTTCGGTTTCGAATGGGTCGCCCGTTCGAGGATCCACGGCTCCGCGCCGCACCCAGGCTACCAAGTCGGCGATCTGAGATTCTGATAGTTCTCCGCCGGTGTCCGGGGGAGGCATCTGAAGGTCAGAATCCTCGTATGACACCGCTCGTATCAGAAGGCTGGCCAGTGGATCGCCCGGCACCACGGCAGGTCCGCCGTCGCCACCTCGTTCCCAGCCGGACTTCAGATCCAGACGCAGACCACCCGATGCTTCATCCGGGCCGTGGCAGTCGTAGCAGTGTTCGATCAACAATGGCCGGATGCGACTCTCAAAGAACGCGACGTCATCTGCTGTGTCGGCAGCGTACAACAGCGTCGGCGCGCACAGCACCATCACGATCGTTATCAAGTATCCAGCAGGCTGGTGGTCAGGAACGCACATAAGCAGACAGATCAAACAAGCTGAGCGATCGGACGACCGCTCGAAAGAACAGGAACCGGACGCCCGGAAAAACTGTTGAACTCATGGTGAACATCAATCTGCAGATGGCGATAGATCGTCGCCAGCAGATCCTGAGGTGTCACTGGATCCTGCACGGGATACTCTGCCTTTGAATTCGTCTGGCCAACCACCTGGCCCATCCGCAATCCACCTCCGGCAACCAGTGCACTGAACGCATTCGGCCAGTGGTCAGGCCCCAATCCAATCTGGTTCGAGAAGTTCGTGGGTGCATGAGTCACACGGGGCGTCCGTCCAAATTCCCCGCAGGCAATCACCATCACATTCTGTTCGAGACCGCGTTCATGCAGGTCCACGATCAGTGCCGTCAGCGCCTGATCCATTTGAGGCAGACGTTCTCGCTGAGCGTAGTCCAGATGAAACGCCCCCGCATGATCGTCCCAGCTAAAGTGCTTCGTCGTATTGTTGGGCGCTGTCGCATCCACATTGATGACGGCGACTCCCGCTTCGGCCAGTCGTCGAGCGAGAAGACAACTTTGCCCCCAGCGGTGATGGCCGTACCGATCGCGCGTTCGATCGTGTTCAGCACTCAGATCAAATGCCCCTGCCACTCGCTGACTGGTCAGAATGCTGAACGCGGCGTCCTGAAACCGATCGATTCCCTGACTGTCTTCATCACGTAACCGCAGGAACTCATCGAACTGTCGTAGCAAGCTGCGTCGATCATCCAGCCGCTGATTGCTAACGCCTGTCGCCAGCGTCAGATTGCGAGGAGCAAAGTCCGGCTTCGACGGATCGCCCGTTTCGAACGCTCGATGACTCACTCCCAGATATCCGGGATTCGTCATGAATGGTGCTTTTTGTACTCCGACATACTGAGGCATCCCGTCAGCGCGGCTGCCTCTGAGTCGACTCGCGATCATTCCGAAATCCGGATGCTCAGACCGCGCCTGCGACGTGGGATCAGGAACAACGGGTGTCTTGCCGGTCAGCATTTCAATGCTGCCGTCATTGTGAGCCGACATCGTGTGATGCAGCGAACGAATGATGGAGAACTTATCTGCGATCTTCGCCTGACGAGGCATGTATTCGCAAACATCCATTCCGGGTACGTTGGTGGAAATCGGATGCAGAGGCCCTCGGTACTCACTGGGAGCGTCCGGTTTCATGTCCCATGTTTCCAGCTGACTTGGGCCGCCCCACATCCAGAACAGGATGACCGAAGTTTCACAGGAAGCCGTGTCCGCTTCTGCTCGCCGCTGCAGAAGGGATGGCAGCGTCATGCCGCCGAGTGCCAGCGTCCCCACGCGCATAAACTCTCGCCGTTGAAGCGGTCCCCTGCAGTGGACTGGTCTCATGGCGGGTTCCTCGTGCCATCAACGCCGCTGCAAATCACCGTGAATCGGCAGCGGTTCGCCGAGGCAAATCAGGCGCTACTGTTCGGAAAGCTTCCGTACGATAACATCTGCCGCATCAGAAATCAGCTGTTCGATATCGTCGGCCCAGCGTTCGGCGGCTCGGCCGTAGACCATCATCGACGTGTTGCCTTCGTAGCCGCTTCCGGGCGGTTTGTCTTCGTCCAGTACCCGCAACGACGGGATGTAGGCCATCACATCGTTACAGTAGGCCGCCACCCAGATATCGTCACCGTACTGCTTCTTGAAGCCCAGCGCATAGTCAACAACCACTTCACCTCCCATTGAAATCCACAGTTGCTTCTGCCCCAGCTTCCACGCCTGCAACGGATAGGGGTAGGTTCGCTCGAGCGACCGGCCTTCTTCCAGATCTTTGAGCAAACGAGCGGCCCAGCGATTTCGGTACGATTTTCCTGCAGCTGCGAGTTTCGCAAGATCTTCTGCCTCTGGTTGTTCACCGAGGTTCAGCGTAATCATGCTCAATTCCGTCTTCAGTGACGGATCAAACTGCTGCATCGGCCCGGCGAGCACGCATTCGACGGCCGCCGCCAGTCGTAGCCCATACCCGCGAGCCAGTTCAATAGTCCGCCGAGGAATCGGATTCTGATCCGCCCCGCAGCCCATGTAGAACATGGCGAGCGCGTCAGGATGAACGTCTTCGAGTGCGTACTGAGCAAACCCTGCATAGTCACCCGACCACTGATAGAAACTCAGGTTGGTGTTATGACACGCGTAACCGAATACCACTGCCATCAGCTTGTTCTCGGCAGTACGCACAGCCAGCACCGGAACGGAATGATCGATCGGTCCCTGGAGTTCCCCAGCTTCTCGTAGCTTTGGAACATCGCCCTCACGATTGTTGCGTCTGTTGACAGCAAACGTGGCCAATCCTTCTCCACCGGATACGCGTGCCGGCTGCAGGTGGCTCAGCGCTTCCCCGACCGTTGCGACGATCGTCTGTTCGAGAGCGTCGGAGTACTCTTCAACCAGCCGCAACTGAGTCTCATCCAGGGGATAGATGTCGTAGAGAGCCCCTCGCAGGACCGGCCCCGTATGAGTGTGCGAACTGTGCAGCATGATCTGGTCAGGCTCCAGATCAAACTTCTCTTGCAACACGCTGCACGTGTTGTTGTAGATGGACTGTGAGATTCCAAGAGTGTCGCTGCAAAGTACGATGCCCTGATGACCATTCGCATCCTGCAGAGCCAACACTCGAATCCACAGATCATGCAGCGTGCCTTCCGACGGCCGATTGCGATTCCCATACCCAGCCATCCACATCGGTTGTTCCGGAGTAATCTTCGCCTTTGCCACCCCAGCCATCCACGTTGGCTCGTCTGCCGACACCGAACAGGCAATTGACACACACAGAACCAGAACAGACAGACAACGACGCATAGATTCTCTCGCTCATGGACAACCAAATCTCTGCTACGCACTATCCAGGCACCAACACCGAAAAGCAACCAGGACATTCAAGAGGGGCCCAGGCCCACCGCATACGCCCAGGCAAACTCCGCGACGTTACTCCACAGCATCGTTCCCCAGACAGCGGACTAACGTCGAGCTGCTCGCCGAACCGATCTGTGCGCGTGTTTACCGACTTTGCACCTACACCGGCCGACAGGTCACCTCGCCCTGTGACAGGCCTTGGTCATGCGCCCGCTTCCGACTTCCAG